>Ga0209541_10002448_pt1 | contig 35117 bp, 40 predicted proteins | sample RifCSPlowO2_01_FD_184027 | JGI IMG/M metagenome (GOLD analysis project Ga0209541, IMG submission 184027) | Groundwater microbial communities from Rifle, Colorado - Rifle CSP2_plank lowO2_0.1 (SPAdes) (version 2) | ecosystem: Environmental > Aquatic > Deep subsurface > Groundwater | place...
GGGGGGGGGGGGGGGGGGGGGGGATTTGGCCTGCTGCAGCTGGGGATTGGGGCGGCGGCGCTGATACCAGTACTTATTATGCATAAGACGGTAATGCCGGCAAATTTGGAGCTGGTGATGAGACTTCTGCCGGCGACACTTTTGTTTGGGCTGACGTTTCCGGCGGTGATGTCAGTAATTGACCAGCCGGGGGCGACGGGAAGGGTAATCGGATGGGCATATCTGGGCAATACAGCGGGGGCGATATTGGGGGGGTTTGCGGCGAGTTTCGTGCTAATTCCCCGGGTGGGGAGCTCGGCCGGGATAGTGGGATTGGCTGTGGTTAATTTTGTATTGGCATGGCTGTTTGCCGCTTGGGAAAAGAAGCGCTGGGGGAAATTGCCGGTTCTGGCGGCGGCGGGGGCCCTGTTTTTGGTGGGGATTTATCTGGTGACTTATAAGCGAGCACGACTGCTGCCGTTTAAGACGGATTGGCCGATTTTGGAGGCGGGGGTACAAGGGGTGGCGCACAGGTTTTTGGAGGATGAAGCGGCGACGGTTTTTGCCAAGGGGAAAAGGGAAAAAGAGGAGCCGCAGTTGGTAATTGACGGGGTGGCCACGACACACAGGGTGGGGCTGACTAAATATATGGCGCACCTGCCGATACTAATGCATCCTCGTCCGGGGCGGGTGCTGGTGGTGGCGCTGGGCATGGGAAATACATACAGGTCGAGTCTGAAACACGGCATTGAAACTGATGCCGTGGAGCTGGTACCGTCGGTACCAAAAATGGCGGATTTGTTTCACCAGGAGAACATAACCAGTTATGAGAAAGGACGGATAATTATTAATGACGGGAGAAACTACGCTTTTTTGACCAGGAAGAAGTATGACATTGTGATCACCGATCCGCCGCCGCCATTTAATACTGCGGGGTCTACGGTCCTGCATTCGGTGGAGTACTACCGGGATTTGCGCCGAATTTTGAATAAGGGGGGAATCGTGAATCAATGGATCTATGCATATGGCGCGAGGGCGGATGATATCTCGATGGCGATTCGGACTTTTTTGGAGGTGTTTCCGCAGGTATTGGCGGTGCAGAAGGCGGATAGCCCCGGGGGAATATTTTTGATGGGGTCCGATAGACCACTTGAGAGGAACAAGGTTTATGGGATTTTGAAGAACAAGATTGTCTTTGAGGATCTGCTGGAGGTGGCGGACCGGGAATATGTAAGTACCGAGCTGGAGCCGATGGAGATTATCGGCGACCGGGAAAGTTTGATGAATCAGTTGGGGGAGTTCCCACTGATTACTGATACACACCCGAGGACAGAGTATTTTCTGATTAGGCACAGGACGACTTTCGCTCCAACGCTGGTGGAGGATGAATTGATAAAGTTTATCGCGGAGTTGAAGAATGGAGAAACTTGAAGCCTTCTACTACAAAAAAGAGGGTTGTGGAGAGGGATATGGCTATCAACCAATAGACAATGCCGGGATTGGTGACGCCAAAAAACTCTCGAGACCCGGGAAGGATGAAAGGCGTAATTTGCAATCCGAAACCGGCAATGACCGCAAGAACTAACCACCGATTTTCGAAAAGATGGTTTTTCCAGAAGGGAGTTAGAAGTGTTCGGGTGGAAAACACATAAACTAGCGAGTTTGTGCCTAATGTGATGAAGGTTATAGATCTGGCAAGTAAAATGTCGCCCGAGGTTTTGTACATATAGATAAAGAATAAGAGAGCAGAAATGCCGGATATGAAACTAACAGTGCCGACCAAGCCGGACATCCAGCCAGTTATTAACGGCTCTTGGGGATTTCTGGGGGGCTTGCGCATGATATCTGCTCTTTTGGGGTCGATGGTTAAGGCAAAGAAAGGGAAACCGTCGGAGATGAGATTTATCCAGAGTATTTGGACCGCCGTTATGGGTAAGGGCAGGCCCAAAATTATACTGCCGACCACGACGACTATTTCACCAAAGGCGTCACTTAGAAGGTAAAGAATGATTTTTCGAATGTTGTCGAATATGCCTCGGCCTTCTTCGATGGCGGCTATTACGGTGGAGAAGTTGGAGTCCAAAAGCACCAGGTCGGCGGTTTCTTTGGCGACATCGCTAGCCTGGTCGACAACGATGCCGATATCGGATTTGTGCAGAGCCGGAGCATCGTTGACGCCATCGCCCATCATGGCGACAACCTCGCCGTTTTTCTTTAAGGCCTCAACTATCTTGAGCTTTTGCTCTGGGGTGGTTCTAGCAAAGAGCTTGACTGATCTGACTTTTTGGGCCAATTGAGAGACAGTCAAGCGCTCGAGCTGGCTGCCTAGGAGAATCTGGGCATCAGAGATTGGCATATTGATCTCGGACAGAACATATTTTGCCGTTTTGGGATAATCTCCGGTGATGACGATGAGTTTGATGCCGGCTTGCAGGGCGATTTGGAGGGCTTCTTTGACGCCATGTCTGACTGGGTCGGTAAAGACGATTAGTCCGACCCAGGTTAAATCGTGCTGAGCGTCTGAGGCGGTTAGTTGAACCTTTTTGAGAGACGTAACTTTGCGAGCTAAGCCGAGGACCCTTAACCCTTGGGAGGTTAAGTCTTCAAGATCTTTTTTGACGCCGACTTTGGTTTTATCGTCGATATTGCACCAATCGAGAAGGACTTCGGGGGCGCCGTTGACGAAGATAATGTGGTGGCGGCTGTCCCATTTGTGGAGACTGGTGAAGAATCTGTCTTGGGGCGAGAAGGGGATACTGTCGAGCCGGGGGTGCTCCTGGAGAAAGTCTTTGACAGTAGCTCGCCCCCATTCGAAGCCGGTTATGAGGAGCGGATCGTCAAGATCGTTGGCCAGGACTATCTGTTGGGCCAGTTTGATTTGATCTCCTATGTACTTGACGACCTGCATTTTGCCTTCGGTGAGGGTGCCTGTCTTATCGACGCAAATAGTGGTTACGCCGCCTAATGTTTCGGCAGAGGCGAGTTTTCTAACCAGTCCCCGGCGCCTAAGTATTCTTTGCATGCCGATGGCCAGGATGACGGTCATAGATACAATCAAACCTTCGGGGATGCTGGACACGGCGAGGGCGACGGCGATTTTGAACATATCTATTAATTTTTCTCCCCTGATACTGCCGATTATTAATATGAACGATGTGAGAAATAAAATTACAGACACGAGTTTTTTGCTGAAGCGGTTGAGCTGGAGCCTCAGGGGAGTGTCTTCTCTGACTTGTTGAATTTGGTTGGCTATACCGCCGATTTTTGTGCGCTGGCCGGTGGCGGTGACTTTGATTAAAGCAAGGCCTGAGGAAACTGTGGAGCCCATGAAGACTGCGTCTGAACGCTGTTTGGCTACAGGGACACTTTCACCGGTGATAATGGCTTCGTCAAAGTACACCCGATTGGCAAAAAGAAGCTGGCCGTCCGCGGGAACTTTTGTCCCTTGGGAGAGGAAGACGATGTCACCCGGTACTAGATTGGCCGAGTCTATTTTTTGGCGAATTCCGTCGCGAATGACTTCGGTTTTGGGGCTAATGAATCTTTTGAGAGCTGATAGGGCGTCATTGGCTTTTTTCTCCTGGATAAATCCAAGCAGGGAATTGAGAAAGACCGCGAGAAATATCAATGTGGAATCGGGAAAGTGCTGGAGAAGAAGGGTGATGAATCCGGCAATGGTGAGGACGTAGACCAGGGGATTTTTGAACTGGGAGAGGTAGATGGATAGGGGAGTGGGGGGGGGTTTTTCGGGCAGTAAGTTGGGGCCGTGTTGGCCTAAGAGACGCTTGGCTTCTTCGGTGGTAAGTCCTGGTTCATCTGGATACATACACGGATTTGTTGACTATATATCCATCATACCCTGGGGAGCTCGAGTATGTTGGATATAATTGATGGCAACCATGGCTCGATCCACCCGATTCTTATTTTTTCTGTTGGTGTTGGCCGGGCTGACTCTCTCCATTCATATCAACTCACAGCGAGTGATGTTTACCGATGAGTTGCTGTTTGAAGAAGTTAGCTATCGGATGGTCCAAACCGGAAACTTTCTGACGCCAATAATTGACGACAAGCCCTGGCTGGAGAAGCCCCCTCTGTACTTTTGGATGACCGCTCCACTTTTTCGCGCTGCGGACTGGATAAGCTCAAAAAACCTGTTCGACTGGTCGCAAAATCTTACACCCGACCGCACTTTCATTTATCCCTGGATACGCCGCTTCTGGACCAAGTTTCTGGCCGTAATTGTGTTGATTTATGTCTATCGGATTAGTAAAGAGTTGGCAGGGGTCCGCCAAGGTCTGATTGCCTTCGGGTTGCTGTTGGCTACTCCGTTGTTTGTTTTCACTAGTTTTTCGGCCAGCCTCGATGTGGCCGGCAGTGCTTTTATAACGATCGCTTTTTTCTACTACTTGCGGTACTTGCGGCAGGGGAGGGGATATTACTTGTTTTGGGGGAGCGTGGCGATAGACGCATCTGTCATGACGAGGTCATTTCTGGGGCTGACTCCTTTGGCAGTTATTGTTCTCCACCAGTTGTTTTTCGTCCGCAGGCGAATACCAGTTAAACACATACTTGCCTCGGTGGTTACCATTGCCGCTTTTGTTCTGCCCTGGCACTGGTATGCCTATGTTCAGTATCGGCAAGATTTTTTGAACACATACTTGGGTTTTAATAGTATTGGTCACGTTGTTGAAGTTCCCGAAGGGTATACCCAAACCTCGGCCTGGTACTATCTGGCTTTGCTGTTGACGCAAAATCCGTGGTTTTATTTTGCCATAATCACAGTTTTTGGTTGGGCTACTGCACGACGCAACTACCCGCCAGAACTTAGCCTTATTTTTCTGTGGTTTTTGGTTCCGATTCTTGTCTTATCGGCGGCGGCTACTCGTCACCAATGGTATATGATTCAAATTCTCCCTTCGGTTTCTGTCCTGGCCAGCTTTATTGTGGACAGGCTGAGCCGCTATTTGGGTATGGTTGGTGAAATTTTCGCCCTGGCTTTTGTTTTTGCGCCGTTTTTGGCTGTGGCCGCTTTTGGTTACAGGCGGGCGCCGGTAGTTGAAGCGGTTTATGCCGTGTTGCCGTACATTTCTGAAAATCAGCCTCTGTTCACTCTTAACCAAAGTTATTTGCCGCAGACTCTACTTTTCCGACCCCGCCCGGTGCAGATTATTAATTTTGACCAACTGGCTGGGGCGGCTGAGACGAGCTCTCCTTTCTATGTCTTTATTGCCGACAAAGATTTGGAGATGGCGAGGAGAATTGTTGTGCACCTGGAAAGGCTGGGTTCTTTTTCACCGGGAGGTGTGTTTTATGTTCCTTAATTCGGCGGCTGTTTGCTTCTTTGTAAATGTCAGAGTAAATTTTAATTATGGCTCTGCCGCCCGACTATGAACTGAGTCTGATGTACGGCGGTGAGGGTGACTTTTGTGCTCCCGCGGCTTCCGAAAACCGAAAGAGATTGGTCGATTGGGAATTGATTAGAGGAGCTTTGGCTCTTCCTCTTCTTTTAGTTCCGGCGGCTTTAACGGTAATGGAACTTGCTGCCGAAGCGGCCAAGGAAAGCGTAGACAAGTTTATAACAAACAAGCATGCTTGAGAATGCCCTTTTTATTTTGAGGCATCCAATGATCGCCGCTCGTACGGCCAGTATACTTTTTCAGGCATCCCTAAATATTTATGAGACTCCCATTGGAGATTTTCCGGTTGAACCTGAAATACTATTTGACTTGCCGTTGTCGCAGGCCGCGGCGAGATTGGGGTTAATGAACCCTGGGCCCGATCTTCCCCCATCTTTGGATTGGGGCAACAAAAAACCCGAACTAGGTAACAGACCCCTCCATAATGACCTATAAACCAGCGCTTAACGAGGTGGCGGTTTTTAAGGGTTGCAGGTATTGGGGATAACCGTGTCTGGAACTAAGCCGGCTTGGTGGGCATTAACTTCACCACCAACTCCGAAGCTTCCGTCGGCTCCTGGGCCGCTGGCAGCCCATGATATAAATCCTCCCCAGCCCGCGCCGGGATCAAACTGAAAATCGGCAGGTTCTGTCTGGCCGTATCTGGCGGCTCCAGAGATGTCGCTGCCGAAACACCCTTGAACAGCTGGTTGAGCCGCAAAGCTTGGTAATGCGCTTGCCGCAAATAAAGCCGTAACAGCTCCAATTGTAGCGAATTTTTTAATCAATTGCCTCACCCCCTTTCATTAATTTCACCAACCTAAAGCCTTAATTACCATATCCGCATTGGCATATGTGCCTTCTGGGAGTGCTTTTGAAAATTCTGCTTTGTCTTCCGGCGAAAAATCGGACAGGCCGTCGCACTCAGCCAAAAGCTGGGCCCGGGTAGCGGGGTATGTTTGATGTTTTTTAAGATGATCGATTGCTCCTGCTTTATTCATCATAATTTACTCACCCCTTTCAATATTTCGGTTATTCCAAAGCCTCATCACAAGCTTCGTGGGAACCTTCGTGCAGCTTGGCTATGATATTAAAGATTGTTCCAGGCGGCACGGGAATAGTGTCGATGAACGCTTTTAGACCCGGCATCCCATCGGGGAATTCTTCTGATGACCCGGGGGGCGAAATTGCCGCTGCTTCCTGACCCATGCAACTAGCTTGCGCGGAAGGATCAACTGCAAAAGCTGGCAGGGAGCTGGCTGCCAGAAGCGAAATTGCTGCTCCAATTGTTATTATTTTTTTAATCATTGCAGCGGCTAGGCTGGTAAGACTGAAGTTATGAATGCTGTTATAGGATAGCCGAAAAAAATTATCAGTTAAGGAGATTACAGGAATTTTGTAGGATGACTCACAGCTGGAACTTGTTTTCCAAAAGGGAGAGGTTTTTGACGACGAGAAGACGATTGCGCCGGGTGAGGAGACCTTCCTTTTCTAACTTTTTAAGCTCTAGGCTGGTAGTTTCGCGGGTGAGACCACTAAGATGAGCGATGTCCTGATGGGTGAGAGGGAGTTGGATGATGACGGAGGAGTGGGAATGAGAGCCAAAGCGCAGGGCACAAATATGAAGAGCAGTGGCGACGCGGGCAGACGCGGAACCTGAGAAGAGATGCTGGAGGCGGGAGAGGAGGCTATCCACGCCGGATAAAATCCTTTGGGTGAGGGCAAAAAGGACGTCTGGATGAGACTGAAGATAGGAAAGAACCAGGTCTTTGGGGGCGCGGCGGAGGCTAACTTCGGTCAAGGTTTGGTAATAATAAGAATTGGGGGAGGCGGTGATGGCCCAGATCATGGGAAAATAGGCGCCGGGGCTGAAAATGTTGAGAGTGAGCTCGCGGCCGTTGGCAAAAAGGGAGAACATACGGACATAGCCAGAGTGGATATAGTAGATGCCGGGCGGCGGGTCTTCGCTTCTGATGAGAGTTTCGCCTTTACGGTATTTTAAGAGGGGAAAGGGGTGAAAAAGCTTCTGGAGTTGGAGGGTAACCGAGTCTGGCATGCCGGTGACCAGTATATACCCATTTAACTTATTTTATCCCCTCTATATGTTTCCTTTTAAGTAAGATAGTAGTAAACCTCTTGACAGGCGATTTTTACAAGCGTAACGTAAAAACACAGCCAATGGCAAAGAAGAAAAATTCCAAACTTGTCCCCATCTTTTCTCTAATCATTATAATTGCCGGGTTGGTTGTGGCGGCTTTCTTGATTAGGCGACCTCAGAATTTTAAGCCTCAGGCCGCTGTTAGTGATCCTTTGGCAGGAGTGTCTGCAGTCGCTTCCGGCTCCTCCTGTCAGTGTACCGGATCGACTTCGGCCTGTGCGAATTTTGCCACTCAAAATAAATGCACTGCTAATAAGAAGTGTCAGTGGGCTTGTCCTGCCCAGGCCACAGTAACTTCCCCCAACGGGGGTGAGGTGTGGCAGAGGGGCAAAACTTACCGGATTACCTGGAACCAGACTCAGGCGGCCGGTTCGACCGGGCTCTTTCTCTACACTCGGGGAACTGGCGGCGATACTTACCTTGGAGCTATCGCATACTACGTCAGCAACAAGGAGGGGGCCAACTATTATGATTGGACGATCGGTGCGTCGGGTACGACCAATCCTCCGGACGGCAATAATATAATTGTCGCGGTGGGGTTGTATGACTCCAACGCCAGCTTAATCTCCTCAGACAAAAGCAACAATCCATTTACGATCGTTTCGCCTACTCCAACTCCTGCTCCCCAGGCGACGGTGCTTACTCCCAACGGGGGCGAGATTTGGCAGCGGGGGACTACCCACCAAATTACATGGAATCAAACTAGGGCCGCGGGTTCGACTGGTTTATTCCTTTACACCCGGAGTTCGACTGGCGATACGTACCTGGGGGCTATTGCGTATTATGTCAGCAATGTTGCCGGGACCAATACTTACGCGTGGACCATTGGAGCATCGGGTACGACCAATCCGCCGGACGGGAGTAATATCGTCGTCGCGGTGGGGTTGTACGATTCTAATGGTAATTTAATTTCCTCGGACAAAAGCGATAACCCCTTTACGGTTGTATCAGCATCTGTTCCTCAGGCCACATTGACTTCTCCCAACGGGGGTGAGGTGTGGTCGCGGGGGACAACGCACAGAATTACCTGGAACCAGACTCAGGCGGCTGGTTCGACCGGGCTCTTTCTCTACACTCGGGGAACAGCGGGCGATACTTATCTTGGAGCCATCGCTTACTACGTTAGTAACAGACAGGGGGCTAACTATTACGATTGGAACATTGGCGCGTCGGGTACGACTAATCCGCCGAATGGCAGTAATATCCTTGTCGGGGTGGGATTGTACAATTCGAGCGCGAACTTGATCTCTTCGGACAAAAGCGACGCTCCTTTCACGATTACTCCCTAATGTTTGTAACTTTTTGTTGGTTTGCTCGAGGATGAGAGATTCTTTTTTATGAGCGCGAGTGGAAGTTTTTTATCCAGGGGGAATCGGATCGTTCCAATGTATGCTACACTGAACATACTGAGGGGGGGTGAGGTGCGTATTATGATCAAAGTTCTTGTAGTCGAAGACGATGAGCTTATATCGCGGATGTACCAGAAAGTATTTCAGTCCGAGGGGTATGAAGTATTTGTGGCAGAAAATGGTCAAGTAGGACTGGATTTAGCCCGAACCAAGGAGCCAACAATCATACTTTTGGATATCATGATGCCAAAGCTAAATGGGATGCAAATGTTGCAGCAGTTAAAGGCTGATCCAAAAATTGCTAAGATTCCAGTGGTTATATTGACTAACCTTTCAGGAACAGCAGATGCAGAGAAAGCATTAGAGTTCGGGGCTGTAAAGTACATCATTAAAAGCGAGTATAAACCGAAAGAAGTATTTGACATAGTCAAGAAAATTTTGGCTGCGTATACCAGAGACGAAGTACCCAAAGCGTAAAGCTCATGGATGAATTTCTGCCCGGTTTTCTCAAATCAAAGTGGAAGAGTGTTTTTTATGTGTTGGCATACATACTTCTTTGTCTGCCCATTGTTGCTTTATCCGTTTTTTCGTATAGGCAAGTATACAACGATCTTACTAGCCTAACATTGTCCAATCGACAATCAATTGCCTATCTGGCGGCGAATAGCTTAAAGGAGGAATTTTTGCATCTGACTGAATTGGCTCAGTCTTTCTCCACCAGACCGGTTTTTCAGGATCTTCTGGCCGAGGGAAAACCGAACGAGGCAATTAAACTACTTGAGTCTGTACCGACATATTTTCCTGAAATCGAGCGGTTATTTGTGGCGGATCTAAAGGGAACACTGCTTATAGATACCCCACATTTGTCTGATGTGGTGGGAGAAAATTTTGCCCAAAGAGATTGGTATCAAGGGGTAACCCGTGAGTGGAAGCCATATGTCTCGGAAATTTACAAGAGAACGGCAGAACCATCATACAACGTTATTGCCGTCGCCGTCCCGATACTGGACAAGGACCAGAGGCCTATGGCTATTCTTGTGCTGCAAGTAAAAATTGACACTCTGACTGACTGGAGTAAACGTGTCGATGTGGGGACGGGGGGATTTTTGTACTTTGTGGATAAAAAAGGTCAAGTTGCGGGATACGCTAGAGCCTCTTCGGAGGGCGAAATTCTTGACTTTTCATCTGTTGCCATCGTGCAAAAAGTTTTGAAAGGCCAATCGGGCATTGAAATCAATTTCAACGAGTTGGACAACGAAGAGCGGTTGGCCGCCTACAAACCGGTCTCCGACTATGGCTGGGGGGCAATTGCCACTCAACCTACCATCAATGCTTTTTCGCGTAGGACAGAGACCTTACGTATTGTAATTGCAATTTTTGGTTTTATTACCTTTCTCAATTTTACTTTTGTCTGGTTTCTTTTACGATTTTTACGAATCATTGACGGATTTCGTGAGCGACAGGAAACGTTTCTGAAAAGCATCGGTGATGGGGTGATGGCCATAGACAGGAAATTTGTCATAACGCTTTTCAATACAGCCGCTGAAAGGTTAACCGGATTTTCTCCACAAGAGGCAATCGGCAGACCGATGCGGGATATTGTCAAGCTTGTGAATGAAAAAGATAGAACCGAAAATATCACTTTTATCGAAGAAGCGATGCTTTTCGGTAAGAATAAGGAAATGGCTAACGGTGTTGTGTTGATTACCAAGACGGGAGCGGAAATTCCCGTTGGAGACAGCGCGGCACCTGTTTTTGACGCAAACGGAGTCGTTTCGGGAGCAATCATTGTGTTTCGTGATGTAAGCCGAGAAAGAGAAATAAGAAAGATGAAAGACGAGTTTGTGTCTTTGGCGTCTCACGAACTGCGAACGCCCATGACGTCCATTGCCGGCTTTGTGGACATGATGCGTGAGGGCCGGTATGGTCAGATCACAAAGGAATTTCAGGAACCCTTGGGTTATATCGCAGAAAGCATTGACCGGCTTATTCGGCTTGTCAATGATCTTTTGAATGTTTCACGCATTGAGGCCGGAAGGATGAAATTTAATCTGGGACACGTTGATTTAGGCAAGATAGCCTCCAAAGTAGTTACAGAGCTGCAGCCGGTGGCAGAGCAAAAAAAACTTGAACTTACTTCCAAAGCAGAAGAAATGATTGAAGTACAAGCCGACACAGAAAAAGTTGAACAAATTCTGCATAATCTCATCGGTAATTCTCTGAAGTTTACGGATCAAGGGAGGGTAACAGTTATCGTAAGAAAGGATAATGATTTTGGAATAATAGAAGTAGTTGATACGGGAGTAGGAATACCTGAGGACGAGCAAAAGAAATTGTTTGGCAAATTCCAGCAGATTGATATTGATTCTGCGGGACGTCCGAGTGGTACGGGCTTGGGGCTCTATTTATCCCGGCAACTGTCGCAAAAAATGGGAGGGGATGTGCTTCTAATTGAGTCCAAACCTGATTTAGGATCGAAATTTGCTCTAAGATTACCTACAATCGACTCAGCTACAGCTCAACGTGTAGCCAAATAAATAGCATCTGAATACGGTACCACTCAAGATTAAAAGTGAATCTGTTTTGTGCTCAGTAGCTAAATGAACTAGTGAAACACAGAGACCAACAAACTTAAAAATAGAGACACCAGAGCATACACCCCAATCATTTTAAGGACATATTTGGTTCTAACTACTGACAAAAACAACATTATAACCACCAGATTAAATATGGGTGAGACGCTTAAAAATATCATAGTCCCGGCGGGTGTCATGCCCAAATCCGCCAACGCTCTGGCCACGGGGTAGTTGCCTAGTATTGTCCCGAAATACAATCCAAATCCCACCACTAGACTGGTGATTACACCGCCTATTTGGGAAGTCATGGCTAAACCCAAACCTGTTAGCGGAATCACCACCCGCAGGATAGCCCCCACAGCAATCCCGATTAAAACCACTAATAAAGTTTTCCCCTGGGCCCGCCAAAAGTCACCGTTTTCCCTTGTGGGGTGGGGGATAAACTTAAACTTTTCTTTTCGGAAACTCCAGGTGGTAACCACTAGCGAGACCAGAATCACCGCCGCATTCAAAACTGCGATTTTTAGTCCGAACAAATCGGAAATAATAAAAAAAGATTGCAGATCATAGGCTCTTTCTGCCAGTAAAAACCCAAATAGCATCAATGGCTGGGCTCCCAGGCGGATAAGTTCCCCGGTAATAGGCAAGGCTGACATGATTGAGAGCGGCGAAGCCATGCCTACCAACTTGGCCACCAGAATATTGGGCAGTGAAACCTTGCCTAAGAAAGGGCGGATCACTCGGATGTCTACCGATCGATCTATCACATATGCTACTATCGTCCCCACTGCAAACCAGGGCAAAATGTTTCCGGCATAGGAAACAAAGGTCTCGGTAAACAATTCCATTCATTTAGGATATCCAAACTCCCGTTCTTGGTCCAGTAGCGTATTCTAGTCAGTATTGTATTATCTATATTATGGGAAGCTTGCCTGGAGAAGTTCAAAAATTCCTTTCTGGTAATAATCTGGCGACAATTGCGACGGTTTCTGACGATAATGATTATCCTTATGTGCTTCCAGTATTTTATGTAACCGATGAAAGCGGCAGTTTATATTTTGCGACTCACAAGGATAGCAAAAAACTTCGTAATATTTTGTCTCATCCCCACATAGGAGTGGCAATAACAGACCCTGTTAATTTGATGTCTCTGCAGTTACAAGGAACGGCGACTGTCGTCCCGCAAAAATACGAAATGATTCAAGAATTGCTGAGGGCGGCCAATGAAAGGAGTGAGAATTCGTTTCCGCCGTTTATGAAAATTGAAGCAGGTTCAATGGAAATTGCGGCCTTTACTGTCCATTGGTATCGGCTGGCAAGTTATTCAGAAAAAGACGCAGTATTTGCGGAAGGTACTTTGTAAAATGAAGTTAATGCCCAAGATGCAAAAAGGCTCTGCATTCACCCCGGCTATAATCGCAGTTGTAATACTTCTGGTTGTTGGGGTGGTTGTTCTAAAGTTTTTTGGCGATCGTTCCCCGGGTTCCGTTGGTAAAAACCTCCAAAAAGTAAAACAGTCTTCTTGTCCTGACCCGTTTATTTTTGAGCTGCCGGTAGATATCAATAAGGCTACTTCTGTTCTTTATCCCGGACAGGTGAGGGGCGGGGATTATAAAGCTCATGGCGGTTTTCGGTTTGATACTTCCCATCCCAATGACATTGCAGTTACCGCTCCTTACGACGCTCAAGTTATTGCCGGAGCCCGCTATCCGGCCGACACTGGTGAGATTCAATATACTTTTGACTTTGCCCACCCTTGCGGAATTCGATATCGTTTCGGCCATTTACTTACCCTTACGCCAAAGTTTCAGGCAATTGCTGAGAAATTTCCACTCCCCAAAGGATTGGATTCTCGGACGACAGAGGTTTATCCTCCGGTAGAAGTTAAGCGGGGGGAGGTAATTGCAACTGCGGTTGGTCTGACGCGGGGAGGGCCGAGTGCCTTAGGGGGTCTGAACATTTTTGTAGATTGGGGAGTGTATGATTACCGGCAAAAAAATGAGGCGGCAGAAGACCCCGATTGGGCCGCTAACCATACTTCTGAAACTTACCAGTACGCCGTGTGCTGGTTTGATTGGATATCTGCTGAGGATAAAGCAAAAGTTTTGGCTTTGCCGTCGTCGGATTACCAAAGCGGCAAGATAAGTGATTATTGTAAATAATAAATATGTCCATAGTTATACGCTTTTTAAAATTGCACTTGGCTATTCGGTTACTGGTTATCTACTGGGTTTTTATAGGTCTTATGTGGCTTACTCTTTTTACCCCTTTGGGAACATGCAGGGGGGGATTTGATATTTGCTTTCCTGCGGCCATATTTTTGATCATGATACCTTCAATTCCGGGGATATTAATTCTCAATAAGATCGCTCCAGCCATCTCGCCGTCGTTTGGAAGTTGGATAACATATAGCGAAAATCTTACTCAAGTCACCTTTATTGGATACTTCATCACGTCGCTACTTCTTATTTTGGCCGGAATGCTTTTCGGCCATCACCCAAAGATTTCCGTACCCGTAAGAATTCGAAGAAAATCATAAAAGAGCTCAGAACCTATATTGTCTTGTTTTTGGGGCTATTTAAATAGTGAAAACTTGCCAGTGAATTCTTTTAGGTCATTAGAGTTCCCAAAAAGAGTAATTCCGTAATACTCTAAATCAGCTTCTTCTGCAGCGGCCGTGGATTCGACTTGCTCTCGTGAAGTTCCGACAGTCATTGTACTTGTAAAATCTGTAAAGGCAATTCCTCTTCGCAGAGCCTCATTTCTCACTGTTCTTATTTGATTTGAATTATCGGCCGCTAATACAATAAATCCAAACTGGGATATTCCAGGATGACTTCCACTGTCTTTGTCTTTGTAATCCAAGAAACACATTTCGTCAGCATTCCCAATTTTACCTGCCAATCCCGCTGTCATATGACCCAGCGCATTCATTAGTCGCCCTACTTCAACCTTTTTGTTCAGGACGGCAATAAATCGCTTTGATTTTTCATCTGGTAAAGCACTCCAATCCATGCGAGTATTTTATCAAAGACTTCACCCCAATTATCAGACATGTCAGGACTTGAGCGTGAGTGAGATTTAGTAGGCAATAGCTTTTCCAGAAACAGAAGTAGTGAGGTCTCTCGTTGTCGACTTCGCCGGGATGGACAGATTTCGAACATATATATTTTTCTCTCCCTATCGACCAAGATCAATAATTTAGCTGCTATATAATCTTGTTTAGTGCCTTACAAATCGATCGCTTTTCTGTTTCTGATCATCTCTGTTATTTTCATAAACCACCTATTAGCAGTTACTCTTGGCTTACTGGGTCGCTGTCAGATTTCATATCTACCTGGGTCACAGGTAAAACTCCTCACTAGTTGTGTTGGGTTTACTGAGCGTTTTATTTCTCATACTCTCCAGGCGAGTGCGATAACCCTAGACAGCCATATTATTACCCCTCTCCCCAGCCTCGCACCAGAAATAGTTTCTCATGAGATGGGACACGTATTTCAATATCGAATTTTAGGCCCCATATTTTTACCTGCCTACGCAATTGCCCAGCTAATTGCAATCGGGGAAACTAGATATCTCCACCAGACAAATGTTCATGCCCGCAATTATTTTGAAATTTGGGCTAATTCTATTTCCCATCTTCCTCTCGAACCGACATACTAATGCTTGCTCAGTGGGATGATTACTGGGAAGGGGGGAATTAACTGTCTGATCCTCCACCCAGGGCATATCTTGCCAATTTTTCGACTGATTCCCTCGCGGCATCAAGTGGTTCACTAAATAAATTTCGGTGTCCGGTTATCTCGAAGGCTTTGGTCATCCTTAGTTCGGCTAATTTAGTTAGTGCTTGTCTAGCGCTTGCTGAGTTAGCAGCCAACTCACGGATTGTTTCTTCAGTTTCTTGCCTTACTGTGACCTAGACGCCAAAATCGCCCAACGTAAACGTATCGTTTTTTGGCTGTTCTTTTCCCATGCGAACATTATTGTACTCAGATAGTCAAGTGACTTCTCCGTTATTGTGGAATTCCTTGCTCCCCTCTGATTGACATGTTCAGGAACAGGAAAATGAGGCAGCTGCAAAATTTATACCCGAAGCTCGCCACGGAACCCCCTGACGCCATAGTAAGATTCTGCACCGTTGTGATATACGAAGACATTGTCATAGCGGCGATCGGCAAAGAGGGCGCCGCCGAGTTTTCTAATATCAGCGGGTGTTATTATCCAGCTCGACGTCTTCGTATCGAAGACCCCAAGTTTTTGAAGCTGGCGATATTGTTCTTCCGTTAAAAGCTCAATTCCCATAGCATCAGCCATATCAATAGCATTATTTTTCGGTTTATGAACTTTTCTTGACTTGAGCGCTTCGCGGTCGTAACAAAGATTTCTGCGGCCGGCAGGGCTTTGGGCTGAACAATCATAAAAAATGTATTCGCCCGTCTTAGAATCATGACCCACAACATCCGGTTCACCGCCAGTTCTTTCCATTTCTGAAAGTGACCACAGTTTTTCATTACTGCCTTCCAGCTTTGCTTGTACTTTAGCCCACTGCAGACCTTTGTGGCGATTCGTGTTTTTCTCAAAACGGGCTTTCAATGCTTTGAGTAATTCTTCACGTTTATTGCTATTAATGTTGTTCATACTATCTATTATATTACCTCTTCTTTTTCTTCCTTGGCTTTGGTTCCGCCTGGTAGAAAATTGCAGAACCTATTATGCTAGAGTTGGGTTGTATGAGGTTAACCAATGATAGTTATACAATTTTAATTGGCACTAAAAACTTCACCGAACGATATTATAAAGATAAAAAAGTGTGGCTGAAGGTATCATCCCGCGGTAAAACATTCCGGATGACTGCTGAACAAGTCTTGAATCATCTTTTACCAGCACTATCTGGTATTAAACCAAACCTCACAGTAAAAGTAGTGTACAAGAAAGGAGATTAGAAGTTAAAGTCAACACACAGGATATTTGGCTCCCCAAACCTAGAATTAATATAACATTAGATTTCACCTCGATCATCCAAGCGTTTCAGGATTTACGGTACATTGGAGAATTGAGATAAAGATGGGAGGAGATAAGGAAGTTGCAAGTCGGTTCTTCTTTAGCTACACCTTAATTTTACTCTGACTGTTAATTATTACTGTATTCCAGAATGTCACCGGGTTGACAATCTAATGCTTTACAAATTGCCTCCAATGTTGAAAAACGGATAGCCTTTGCCTTTCCATTTTTTAAGATTGAAAGATTAGCCATAGTTATGCCAACTTTATCAGTAAGTTCCGTAACACTCATTTTTCTTTTCGCCAACATCACATCAATGTTAATTATTGTAGCCATAATTGCCCTCAGACCGTTAAATCATTTTCTGATTTTATGTCGACAGTATTTTGAAAAAGCTTTTGAAAGACACCGGCGGCTGTGGCAATCACACCAAATGCTAATGCCATACAAATGCCAAGCATTGTCGGACTTGCTATATCATCACCATGCACAAAGAAACGGAGGTAAAGCTCTGCTAATGCAATAAAACCGATAAGACTGAGGGAAGCAAATTTCATATTCTTGAGTGTATTAACAGTACCTTGGGAGAAGGCTTTATTAGCATCAATGAAGTTTAATAATTTGAACGCCTGGTATAACCCAACAAAAAATGGGATTGAAGTTATATAACCATAGATAATAAACGGGTCTGTATAAATACTGATTAGATCTAAGTTAGTAGCTCTTCCTTCAGTTTGAGGAAACCAAAGCATCCATATAAGGGCTCCGATTGCGGTAAGCAAAATAACAACTTTCAAGAATAATGTTGAACCACGTTTCACAACTGTATTTTACTTCATCATTTATCGTTTGTCAATATATAGTTATCGTTTAGCGATAGTACTAATAAGTTTTACTGACTTTATTAGGGATACTAAAATCCGAAGAAATCCATAGAAAACCTTAGAAATGCTCCCCAAGCCTAGAATTAATATAACTGTAGATTTCACTCCAATCATCCAGGCGCTTCAGGATTTACGGTATATTGGAGAACTAAGACAAAGGTGGAACGAGATTAAGAAACTTCAGTCTATTCCAACTTTAAACCTAGCAGGTTAATTAACTTTTTATCTTTGGGAAAAACTACCCTATTTTTCTTTCGCGAAAACTCTAACCCAGTTACCTCTAAAATCGACTCCGCAAGTTCGTAAACATCTTGCTCATATTTGTCTAAAGGGGTGGAAATCATTATTGCTTCAGGGTCAATATGTATTCCAAGTCGGGATTGTAATTTTGCAAATCCCGTAGAACTATCAAAAATCGGAAACCCTTGGTAAAACCCTAAGAGTTTACATACTTCCAGAACTCTTACTAAAAACTCATCTTCGAGCCGTAGTTTGGCAATATTAGCAGTCAAGAAATTCACTGCTTCTCTTATTACTGATTCTCTTTTTCCATAATCTAACTCATCAGTAGAAAATCTGTTGTAAAAGGCAGCCAGCTTGGACTTATTCCAATAGAAAGTTATATTATTTTGCGATTCAACCACTTCTTTCTGATCAAAATAAGAACTATATGGAACAGATAGGACACGTAACGCGGGTATTAATGTACTTGTATTAGAAGACATCTGCAATTTTACCTCAGAAGCTTTTAGTTCCTTTGTTTGGTCATAAATTAGAGCACCCCCTTTCCCAGATACATACTCTTTTCCATTTACAACCAGTCCTGTTAACTCAGAATTGAAAATTAATTTCTTACTACCTTGCTTTACCTCAAACTTCATAAGTAAAGTATATCAGAAGCTAAAAATCCGAAGAAATCCGTAGAATTGCTCGCCGGATGGGACGATTACCGAGAGGCTGACTGGTCTGACCTTATCGACTGTCCAGACTTAGTTATAGAGCAAACCCATCAACTCTTATCACTTTAAGCCAATTTAATTATGCAGGCAGGCTTTTATCCAGAAATACTTTCAGGGTGTCTAAGTCTTTTTTGCTAGAGTCGTAGTGATATGAAGTTATTCCAACTGATTGAGCACTTTTCACTGCTTCTGGGTTGTGCTCAAAATAGATAACCTCTTCCTTACTTAATCCAAAATGATTAAGCAGTGTTTCAAAATATTTCGGGTCGGTCTTTTCGGGATTGTGCTTGAGCGTAAACACCTCATAAGGCATCTTGTCCAAACCGAACTCTTTGTACTGTTCATCATTAGCTCCTGTCAAAATAATCTTCCTGTTCGGATAGGTTTCAAGCAAGTCGTGCATTTCTGCGAAAATTCCCTGACCTTCTATAACAAATGCGTCAACTGCGTCAACCAAAATTGTTTTCATAGTTAAAAGTATATCAGAAACATAAGCTACCCTCTCGTTTTCCGCAACTGCTCTTTAAGTGGGTCAAAAGTGGCAAATACAATCCCTCCCTCCATTGCTTCATCCAAATTAATTTTCCCCCTAAGGTGAGCTTCCTCATGCTGGTATAACCGAGCCAAAAACCCATCAACTTTCTGTTTTTGTCTCTGCCCGTTTACATCTGTCCACTCCATCACCATCCATTCTGGCCTTTCGGTATCTGCAGCCATAATTCCGGAACTTAAACACAATTCCCGATAAAAATTAGTTTCCTCAGATCTCTCAATGATTTTAGGGTTTATGAAAGTCTGCAGCCGATTATCCACGAAGGTTACAAATACAGCCTTACCTTCTCCAATTTGTGGAGCGGCAAACCCTCTACCATAATCAGCTATCTTTCTATATTTGATTAAAACTCTCCCTAACTTTTCTCCCAAAACTACTCCCTCTTCCACTTTCACCTCACTTACAACCTGTCTGAGCACCAGGTCTCCCGCATACCGCACCTCAGGTAGTTTTTTTAACACTTCCACCCAAGTATCGATTCGCTTAATTATTTTCATTGCAGCCCCATTTTACCAAGAAGTTCGGAAATCGTCCTTTCCTAGTACCAGTGCTCCCCCGGGAGGATTCGAACCTCCAACCTCGTCCTTACAGTAACCCTCTTGTTACCAAAAGGTCTGGACTATCTCATTCCCGATTAAATCGGGATCGGGTATATAGTCTCTACACATTTCTCCTCTTTCAAAGAGTTTAGCTCGGGATAATCCTACTAAGCATTAAGCAAAGTAGGAGTTCCCCGAATTAGCCCGATTTTCCATACCGTCTTTCGGCGGTACGCTGCCTATTTTCCGACAGGGACTCGCTCTACCATTGAGCTACAGGGGATTATCAATGAACTTACCAATTTTAACTCATTGGGCCACTACAGCCAATCCCGACTGTACTTCTCTATGGCAATTGGCGCATAGCAAAATACATTTACTTATCTCATCTTTAATTTTCTCCCACGATCGTGTATATCCCTTATCGCCTATTCCAAAACTTTTTTTACCGACATGGTGCAACTCCAAAGCACGAACGCATTTGCTATAGCCACAAATTTGACATTTGCCTCCTTTGTATTCTATTGCCATTTCCTTCACTTTTCGTCTTCTTTTAGCCACTGCTTGAATCATGTATCTACTCCTATCAGCGTAAGTTCTCTTACCCATGCTTTTACCCTATTTGTATTTTATTCGGGAATATTGGAAGTGTCAAGTAGAAGCTGTATTCTTCCGGAGACTGATGTAGAATAGATTTATGGTGGAAAGAGGTAAGGGAGGGAAGATACCGTGCCCGATTAAGCACGATTGCAGGTATCAGGGGAAAGATGGGAGGTGTACAGCGCCGAGGTGTCCGGAAGTGCCCAGGAGAGTAAGTTTTGTGCCGGCGGAGGGACTGTTGGTTTGGGGAGTGGCGTATTCAGCAGGCTAGTATAAGAATAGCACAAAGGAGATTGTTTTTGGAGAATTGTGTTTGATAGAAAGGCCGGGCAAGATGGGAGGGTGTCCAGGTTTGTAGACATCAGGAGGACTTTGAGAGAATTGGAGAAAATATACGGGAATGGGAAGGGAAAAAAAGTTAGAAAAGCGGTGGATAGTATTGGCAGGCAAGAGGAGGAACAGCTGGGGGAGCTGCTGGCAAGAAGTAACGGAGATGAGACGCAGGTAATGCTGCGTCAGTTGATGCGAGGTTTGGTAGAATCTGGAGATGAAGCAGACGATGGTCCTGGTGGGGTCGGGGGAATTTACGGAGGCGATGTTGGGGATTGATAAGCGGATTTTAGATCGACGGGATAAGCCATTGGTGGCAATTGTGCCGCTGGCGGCGAAGCAGGAGGTGGACTACTGGAAGTGGGTGGATAACGGGGTAAAGCACTTCGCTAAATTGGGAATCGAGGCGTATGGAGCGGAAACGGCGGGGGAGCTGAAGAGAACCAATGCGGTGTATTTTTCGGGGGGAGATCCGGGGTATTTATTGGAGCAGGTTAAGAATGGTAAATTGTGGGAAGAGGCAGCCAAGAAAGCGATTGTTTTTGGGAGTTCGGCGGGGGCGATGCTAATGGGGGAGTGGGTGCTGGCTAATATTTATGCGGTGATCGACAGGGGGGAGAAGAATTTGAGGTGGGAGCGGGCGATGGGGGTGGTGCCATATACGATTTGGCCGCATTTTGATTCGATGCTCAAAGAGTTTCGGGAAAAGTGGAACGAGGCGATGGACCGGGCACCGGAAGATGTAAAGACGAGATGGCTGGGGATTGATGAAGATACGGCGGTGATTTTTGAGCCGGGTAAAAAACCCAGAGTGTTGGGTAAGGGGAAGGCGCATTGGGGGAGGATATGAAGTGGCTGATGGCGATATTGAGTCTAATTTTCAATTTTCAATTTACAAATAATTCCCCAATTCAGAAATTTCCGAACCCGGCACCGACGATATCGCCGACTTTGACACCGAAGCCTAAAGAATTTGTCCTTTTGGATGTGCCGTTTACTAGTCAGGCGCCTTTTGGAGAGTGGAGCGATCCGCGGCATCAGGATGGGTGCGAGGAAACCGCGGCTTTGATGGCTGCCACCTGGGCAGGCAAAGCAAGCATGGAAAGCAAAGCGGACAATGCACGCAAAATTGAGGATATTTGGGAGTACCAAGTGGAGACGTATGGGGAGGCGAGGGATACGAGTGCGGCTGACACGGCGGAGAGGATAATCGAGGGGTACTTTGGGTATAGAGCTTATAGCTTGAAGCTGTTGGCTGATAGTGAGGATATTAAGGAAGAGTTGGCGAAAGGAAGTGTGGTGATCGTGCCGACGGACGGGCGAGGATTGAATCCAAATTACACGGCGCCAGGGCCGGAGCGGCATATGATCGTGATCCGGGGATATGACGACGAGACGGGAGAGTTTATTACCAACGACCCGGGGACGAGGAAGGGAGAGAAGTATCGATATAAATATGAGAGATTGTTTGAGGCGATCCGGGATTACCCGACGGGGTACCATGTGCCGATTGAGGGGAGGGAAAAGAGAGCAATAGTGGTATTTAGTCCGCGGTAATCTGGCCGACGACTTCGAAGGCGGAGTGGACTTTTTCCGATTCCTGCTTGGCCCAGTTCCAGACTTGGGCTTTGGGAATAGTGGCCAGGCCGATGACGGTGTCTGCTCCGCCGTAATACACTTGATACTCACTTTCAGTTTCGATGGCGCCGCAGGAAAAGACAACATTTGGCACTTGGCCGGCTGTTTCCCAACTGGTTGAGGGTTCGAGAATCGGTTCCGGAGTGCGGGCCAAAACCACACTGGGGTCGTGGACGTCCAGCAGGGCCAGGCCCAGCCGGTAGACGCTTTTTTCGTCTACGCCGTGATAAAACATGAGCCAGCCGTATGGACTGAGAAGCGGCGGGGCGCCGGTGCCCACACGCCAGGAATCCCACATGCCCGCCCGGGGGCCAAAAAGGGGACCGCGCTCTTTGAAGTTTCGACCGTCGGGGGCCACTGCCAGGCGCAGGTGGGGAATAACTCGGTGGATGAGCAAAAAATTGCCGTCTATTTTTTGAGGAAACAGGGCCGCATCTTTGCTATCGATATGGCCGATAATTACCCCAAACCTGTTCCAGGACTCAAAATCGGAAGTTTTGGCCAGGCTGACTCTTACCCTCCATTGGTATTCTTTTTGATGGACCGGCTGGGGAAGAATTCCCGGGTAGGGTGAAGCGGCGACGTAGACCAGGTAATAGTGGCCGTCGAGAGAGGATATGCGGGGATCTTCGACGCCTTTGGTCTCGTACTCGGAGTCGGGATCGGGGGAAAATACGGGATCGGGTTTGCGCTCTATGACCTTCCCGCTTTGATCCAGGCGGGCCAGGCCGAGGCGGGAAATGCCGTCTTGACCTTGGGCGCGGTAGAGGAGATGTATATCGTTTTGGTAGAAAAAGACGCCCGGGTTGAAGACGGCCCGGTTTTCCCAGGTGTTGCTGCTGGGGAGGAGGATGGGGTTACTAGCCGATCTGGTTAATTTCATTTGAGCAAATTTAGGAATTCTTTGGCGACGACTTGGGGCGAGTAGCGGGCTATGGCTTTTTGCCGGCCAAGCTCGCCCATATTTTTTCGCATTTGGCTGTCGGTTAATAATTTTTGCAAATACCCGGCCAAATCTTTGACGTCGGCTTTAGAACCACCGTTGTCGGTGATCGATTGGGCTATCCAGCCGGTGCTTCCATGAATTACTGTTTCAGAAGCCGCGGTGCCTTGGCATGTCAGCACGGGCTTGGAGCACATGGCCGCTTCTACCAGAGGCAGGCCAAAGCCTTCACCTCGGGAAGGAGCCGCGTAAATATCACAGAGATTCATTAGGCCTCTCATGAAGTTTTGAGAGAACTCTCCCACCACATACCGGATATTTTCCCAAATGCCTAGGCTAGCCGCCAAATCCAGTTCTTCGGCTGATCTGCGCAGACTTCCAGCGGCCGGCCAAGTTTTGATGAGATATAGCCACTGTTTATTGCCAGAACTCTCATAAATACTGCCGAGGGCCTGGATGACTTCTTGGGCGCCCTTGCTGGTTGCGTCCCCGCCCGTCGTAAAAAGTATGGGTACCCCAGATTTTTTCAAAAGGCCCAAGTTGTATTTAAAAGGGGAGTCCTTATCGGCTATTGATAAGAGATCGTTTATGGGTTTGAGCTCTTCCGGCGATAGGGGCTGCCAAAATTCGCTGTCGACGGCTTCCGGAAGTGTTTTTATTCTGTCTGGGTTGATTCCGTCGCGGACCATGATCGACTGACAATGCCGACTGGTTGTTAAAATCATCGGCAATTGGTTTAGTTCGGATACCCAGCCGTCCACTTTATCGTCTGAGACTATCCAGGGAACTACTTTGACGGTTTTTTCCCGCAGCGGCTCGGTGACCAGAACTTCGTAGTCCCGCCATGACCCCACGCCAACCACAACTTCCGGATGGGGAAAGCCCGACCCTATGCCCGCATCCACTCCGAGCGAGAGTAATCCCTGCTCCAGCGACCTGGCTTGATTTGTGAAACTATATCCATTTGGGGCAACTACCAGCCTGACGCGCATGGCTCATTCTATCTCATTTAAGGCTACTGCGGCCAGGATGTAAGACAAGACGGCTTCGGCGCCTTCGTTTAAATTGTCGCGGTCTTCGTGCAGACCGTCTCTTATGCCCCCGGAATCGTCATCTACGAGAGATAACTTAACTAAATTTTTGCCCTCGTACCACTCCCAAGCTAAATTGGCCCATCGGTGATATTGGGGATCGGCGGTGATTTTGAAACACTCCACACAGGCTTCGATTAAACTTCCCGCCTCGAGCGGTTGCTGGTCAAAGAGGGCCCAAGGACTGTGCTTTTTCCACCAACCATTGGTCCCGGGAAATATAAAAAGGTCTGCGTTGGGATCGTAGAAACGGCTGATTAGGAAGTCCAAGGATTCTTTGGCGATTTTGAGGTAGAGTTGACTCTCTGAAACAACATGGGCCCTGAATAAGGCTAAGGGGAGCCTGGCGTTGTCGTAATAAAGACCACTTTCATACCACTTCCAGTCGGAGTCACTGTGGGCTTGGAAAGCCTCGATTAAACTATCGGCGAGGTTGCGTAATAAGGTTTCGCTTTTGCCATACCAGCTTATGCCCCAAATGACGTGGGCTTTATTCCTGATGGAGTCGACATTTATTCCTTCTTGGAGAACTTGCTGTATGAGCTGGAGACAGACTGCTTGATCTCCCCCTAAACCTTTTTTTGTGCCTTCGCCCAGCGCCGAAATAGCCCGGCCAAACCATTCACCGTACCCAGGCTGATCCAGCCAATTACCGGCGAAATCGAGATCATTGTGGAACCCGTCATCCGAGAAGGCCCTTTTTAAAAACTCCAAGTAAACCCCGCCGGGTTTGCCGAGCCGCAACATGACCTGGTAGGCCCGGGCGTTATCGTCTACGCTGTAACCTTCTGATTTGCGGGGGTAGTGATACTTGGCGTGTTCTACCAGCCCAACCTGGTCTGTCATTTTGCCTAAATATTCCAAGGCGCGATCGATCTTTGTCCCTAAGTTCGCATTAGCAGCCTTTGCCGATGGCATATTGGTAGAGGTGGTAATACTGGTGGGCGACGTTGTGCCAGGTCATGGTCCGGCCGACGGCGTAGGCTTTGCTTTGGCATTCTTCGCGTTTGTGCTGATCGGCCAAAAGCTCTAGGACTGATTGGGCTATAGCCGCGCCGTCTCGGAAGGGGACGAGCATGCCCCGCCCGTCTCCCAGCATCTCGGCGGCGTAAGCGTAGGGGGTGGAAATACAGGCTTTTCCGGCGCCGATGGCATAAGCGAGTGAACCGGAGGCGGCCTGCTGGGGATTTAGATACGGAGTGACATAGAAATCACTGGCGGCTATGTATTCGACCAGTTCTCCCAGGCCTAAATATTTATTCACAAATCTCACTTGGCCGGATACGCCCAACTGCGAGGCGAGATTTTCCAATTTTTGGCGATAGGCTTCTCCTTCGGCCTGCTTGACTATGGGGTGGGTTTCTCCGACTATCAAATAGACAAAGTCTTCCACCCGTTTTTTGATGGCGGGGATGGCTTCGATGGCGTGTTCGAGGCCTTTGTTGGCTCCCAAAAGATTGATGCTGGTCATGACCGTTTTTCCATCTAGCCCCAACTTGTTTTTGGCTCCGTTGGCGCCGCTCATCATGGGAAAGTCGGGGACTCCGTGGTGAATGACCACCACCTTATCCGGCTTGGCGCCATACAGATCTATGAGCATTTCTCTGGCTCCCTGGAGCATGACTACCACATATTTGGCGGTGGTGCAGAGGCTGGTCATGATGCGGCGCATATTTTCGGAGCAGTCGGAGACGACGGTATGGAAGGTGACGAGGAGGGGTTTTTTCAGCGCTTGAGTCAGCTCCAAAATATTTTCTCCGTCGGGGCCGCCGAAGATGCCAAACTCGTGCTGGAGAACGACGGCCTCGAATTCCTCGGTCATGTTGACATAATCGGCGACTTTTATGTAGTCCTGGGGATTGTCATCCTGGATGCGCATTTTGACCTCGTGGGGGTATTCCAGTTTTTGGGTGAGGGCATTGTCCATGACGGCGACTTTGCCCAGGCTTAAGGGGTTTAATAAATTTACCGCATTGATCAGATCTTTGGTGAAAGTGGCGATGCCGCACTTTCGGGGGATATAGGTAGCTAGGTAGAGGGCTTTCACCGGCTCGGACAACGTCTTGATACTTTCTTCCATGGCCATTACAGGCTTATTTTACTACATGAGCTATTGAAATGGGGAAAATAAGCTATTACACTTGAGCCAGAAAGGCGGTGAGGCGAGTGGATAAACAAACAAAAGCAACTTTGCACATAGTCGCTTTTTCCCTGGCGATGGTGGGGGCTTTGAATTGGGGATTGGTAGGACTTTTGGATTTTAACCTGGTTGAGATGCTGTTGGGATCTTGGCCGGGCCTGGTTAAGGTGGTATATATCCTGGTGGGGGCCAGCGCGGTGTACGTGTTTGCCGGGCATAAGGATGACTGCAAAATTTGCGGGGAAATGATGTCAAAGAAGTAGCGAGGGGGTTGACAAGGGGTTATAATGCTTTTAATGAAAAAGGCGATAGTGGGGGTGGCGGTATTTTTGCTGACGGCTTTTCCGGCTTTTGCCCGGGAAGTACCGGAGCAAGCCGGGGATTATCCCGAGCCGGGACGATCTGATATGAGAGTGAGAGTGTTTGTGTACGAGCAGAAGCCGGAGCGGCCGGGGACGGCGACGGTGGAATCCGCGGTATGCAGTGACCCTCATGTGAATGATGTAGTGGGAGTGACGGGGTGGAAATTGCCTACTGGGACGTGGACGTACAGATTGAATCCGGCGTCGGCGCCGGCGGGGATAAGGACCAGCCTGGGGGATGTGGCGAGTCTGGGATTTGGGGAGTGGGAAGCGTATCAAAGTGCGGTTGATTTTGCCCGAGGGGCGGATACTTCGGTAAAGCGACAGGCACTGGATTTTCAAAACGTGATCGCCTGGGGGAAGACGCCGGGGAACACATTGGGGGTGACGTATACCAGGTATTACACGGCGACTCATGAAGTGGCTGATGTGGATACAATAATGAATTCCCGGGTAAAGTGGAGCTGGAACCAGTGTACGACCGACTCGTATGACGCGCAGGCTATTTTGACGCACGAGCTGGGGCACTGGATGGGACTGGATGACGAGTATACGGCGTCTTATGTGGATAACACGATGTTTGGATACGGGGACCGCGCGGAGACGAAGAAGGACACGCTGGAAGCGGGGGACGTGGCCGGGGTGCAGGTGATCTACTAGAAATGATTTTTGGAGTAGGGGCTAATTGACTTGGGGGAGGCGGGGCGGGTAGACTGGGAGTGTGAGAAAGCTGGCTGGATTATGTGCGGTGTTTTTGGTGTTGGCGGCGGGTGTGAAGGTTAGGGCAGATGGGATGTTTATACCCAGGCGGCCGGATGTGAAAATGGAGGGGACAGACCAGAGGGCGGTTATTTGGCATGACGGGAAGAGAGAGACTTTGATCGTATCCTCGTCTTATAGGGGAAGCGCTGAGGATTTTGTGTGGGTAGTGCCGGTGCCGAGCAGGCCGGAGGTGGGAGCGGGGAAAGATGAGTTGTTTACGGCTCTTGATGATTATACTCGACCAGAGGAGATAGATAGCTATCCACAGCCGTTTGGAATTGGGGGAATGTTGGGAATGAGGGTTGCGCCTTACAAGGGGGAAATGGTAAATGTAGTGGAAACCAAGAGGGTGGATATTTATGACGTGACGGTTTTGGAAGCACGAGATAGCCAGGCGCTTGCGGATTGGTTGTCCAAGAACGGGTATGAATATCCCGAGTCAGGGCGATATCTTTTGGAGAGCTACATTAACCGGGGGTGGTATTTTGTGGCGGCAAAGGTGAGGGAAGAGGCGAGGGGGTATGCGTCTAACTTCCTGAGGGAGGGACATGCAACTCCGCTAAGAATTGAATTTGATTCGGTGCAGATAGTTTATCCCCTGAAAATTTCCGGTCCGAGGGCAACCTTGCCCACGCCTACACCTTCACCAACTGACTGGGTGAGATGGGGAGAAAAATGGTACAAGAAAGTGTGGACGGGGACCTCTACTTGGAGTGAAGCGGCGGGGGTATGTGAAGATTTGGGTGGAACGATGGCTTCGGTGGCGAATAAAAAAGAAGACGACTTCTTGATCGATATGTGCGGGAAGGGGAACTTTTGCCGGCTGGGGCACAGAAACCAGGGGGGATATTGCACGGATCGGTTTAGTAATTGGACTGACGGAACGCCGTTTGAATACCAGAACTGGGATGACGGGGAGCCGGACTTTGCCTGCGGCGAGGATTGCTTGGATATAAACCAGAAAGGTAAATGGAACAACGAGTGGTGTGATAATCACTGGAAGTACAGCAAGTTCACTTTTTGCCAGGCGGCAGGTGAGAGTAAACCGACGACGACGGAAGACAAGTCTGACTATTGGCAAAAACTAATGCGGCGGCTGGTGCCTACACCGGGCGGACAATCCGAATCAGAGATAGTTAATTTGCTGATTTATGTTTTTTCTGATCATAAACAAGGGGTGCCGGGGTGGAATGTGGAATACGCTGGATATGTCCCGGCCAAAACGATTGAAGGGTTGTCTGTGGAGGATTCGGGGGAACCGTGGATGAAGTCGGGAAAGAAGATGTATGTGACCAAACTGACGCGGCGGATGAAACCGGCCGAGATGGTGGATGATGTGGTGATGCGGAAGGTTGATGATGACAGCCCGGTAGGCGGGGGGTCGGGAGGTGGGAGTTGGGGCAGGGTGGGGTTGATATTGGGACTGCCGCTAATTGCGGAAGTGGCGGCGATTGTTTATATTCTAAGAAGGAGGAGCAAGAAATGATGGATTCGTTTTTTTCCTTGGTGATGGGACTGGCGATATTGGGAGTGGTTTTGTATGCCGTGTTTCGGCCGAAAGAAAAGTCAGAAGGACATGGAGGTAAGGATGCTTATTTTTATATCGTGATGTTTCTGGCGTTGATGCCATTGTTTTGGGGGGTGGCGGATTTGGGACGGTTGGGGCTGGAAGGAGTGTGGGATATTAGGTCGAGTTACACTTATGGGCAGAGATCAGCGGAAGATCAGGCGCGGCGGATTTCGCTAAGAATGTCGGCGATAGTGGTGGCACTGCCGGTGTATGTATTTCACTGGTATAAAGCGGGATCGAGGAAAAAAGAGGAGATGGATTGGGGCAGTAAGAGGTCATACATGGTGGCGGTTTTGATTTTGAGCCTGATACTGGTTTTGACGGTGGGGATTTGGCTGGTATACCAGGGGTTTAATGCTCTGTTGGGAGCTGTCAGCCGAGATGTGAAACAGCAGGTGGCTTACGCATTGCCTTATGCTGTGGTGTCGGCGGCGGTATGGGGTTGGCATATGAAAGGATGGCAGGAGTTAAAAAAACAGGAGGGAGTAAAGCCAACTAGTTAGATATGGTATACTGGAAAAGTGATTAAGGGGTTGGAGGGGATATTGATAGGGAGCCCGAAGGCTTCCAAACTGGCGAAGTTTTATCGGGAAGTGGTGGGGCTAATTCCGGGAGAAGTGATGGAGATTGGGGACAAAGGGGAAGAGGGATATGAATTTAAATTGGGGAAAGGGCCGGGATTGTATATTATTGATCACTCGGGGGTGAAGGGCAAAAGTCGGGAGCCGGAGAGAGTGATGTTTAACTTGGAAGTGGATGATCTGGAGAAGGAAGTGAAGAGATTGAAAAAGGCCGGGGCAAGAGTGGTGGCCGATATGTACCACGTGCAGGATTATGGTTATATCGCGACGTTTGCGGACACGGACGGAAACTACTTTCAGCTGGTGAAGACCAGGGCGTAGGTTGAGTAACGACAGTCTGGGGGTTGAAACTATAGGTAGGATAGGTGTACAGTATTCACTTCGCGCTTTTTTGTATGCAGAACGTAAAAACAGCAGATTTGGCCCAGAAATTGACGGTGATTATCCCGGCCTATAACGAGGCGGAGAGTGTCGGGGATACTATAAGAAGTATTTTGGCGCAGACGGCGCCGCCCCGAGAGATAATCGTGGTGGATGACGGTTCGACAGACAATACCGGCGAGGTGGCTTTGAAACTGGGAGTGAAGGTGGTTAGGCCGGATAAGGGTACCGGGTCCAAGGCGGGGGCGCAAAACGTGGCGCTGGCCCAAGTAAAGTCCAAGTATACAATGGCGATTGATGCCGACACTAGTTTGGCACCCGATGCTTTGGAGCATTTGCTGCCGCCTTTGGTTGACGAGGATGTAGCGGCGGTGTGCGGACTGGTGATACCAAGACACGTGAGAACTGTTTGGGAGAGGGGGAGATATATCGAGTATTTGTTGGCGTTTACGTTTTATAAGCCGATACAGGATTACTTTGGTAAGCCACTGATTTCTTCCGGATGCTTCTCAGCTTACAACACGAAGAAGTTACAGGATATTGGCGGATGGTCTGAGCGGACGCGGGCGGAGGATATGGATTTGACGTGGAGTTTTTACCAGAAAGGATACAAAGTGAGATTTGTACCGGAGGCGGTATGTTACCCGATAGAGCCGCACAATATGGATTTTATGGGTAAGCAACTGAAGAGATGGTCGCATGGGTTTGTGCAGAACGTGAGGCTGCATTGGCGGGGGATTTTGCCGATACGGTATTTGAGCTCCACTATAGGGGTGGCCATGTGGGATGCTACCGTGGCGTCGGTAATCTATTTGATTGTGCTGCCGGTACTGGCTGTGGTTTTTAGGAATCCGTTGTTTTTACTGGGATATTTGATAGACGCACCGGCGATATTGTTTCCGGTAGTAATGAAGGCCGCGGAGAGAAAGGAAGTGGGGAAAGCTTTGGCGTCGCTGCCGGCGTTTTTTGTACTGAGAACCGTAAACGGGATGTATATGCTGGAGGCTTTGTGGAGTGAGGTGGTATTGAGAAGGCCGTTATTGGTGTATGAAAAGGGACACTAGAGTATGAATAATGCCGGAATGCCAGGGACGGGGATTGGAGGGTTTTTTTATTTGCTGTTGGCTTTTTTGATGCCGTTTGCGGAACTGCATCGGACGATTGTGGGAAAAAGCAGTTGGAAAAGGTGGAAGCTGGTAATAAGGCAAGTGACCATTGCGACCGGAGTGGTGGGAGGAGTGGAAGCGGCCGGGTGGGGGGCAAGAGCGGTATTTGGAACCAAGCCAGTGGAGCTAAAAGTGGCGGGGATAGGAGTGGTGACTGGCGGGATGTATGTAGCGGCGCCGTTGTTGCTGTCTTTTGGGGTGTTGATAGTGGTGTTGGCAGTGATACGGATGTGGGAGCTGGCGGCCAGAGTAAGTGAGGCTTGGGTTGCGAATAAGAGGTAGAGCCTTGGAAGGGCAGGCAGATGATGGGTGGTTAGAGCTCGCATTGTTGACTCGGTAATACTTAGTAGTGTAGTATTACTTTATGTATAACTCTCCGGTGACACAGAAGGGGCAAGTGACAATACCGCTGAAACTGCGGTTGAAATACGGAATTGAGCCTTATGGGAAGGTAAGGCTGGAGATGGGAGACAAATACATCAAGATTTTGCCTGAAAAGGATATAGTTGATATTGCTGGTTTTTTGAAGCATAGAGCGAAGGGAAAGTCCGTATTGAAGGCCAGGAAAGAGATGGAAAAAAACTATGTTCGAGTGTGACCATGACCTATTTTGTCGATACAAATGTCTTTTTGAGGGCCATATTGCAGGACGATAAAAGTAAGGGTGACGAGTGCGTTTCGTTCTTGGAGAAGATTAAGCTGAATCGAATCGACGCGGTGACGTCGCACTTGGTGCTGGCGGAAATGGTATGGACATTGGCGAGATCCTATAGGGCGACTAAAAAGGAAATAGTGCGGGCGGCAAAATCGGTAGTAAATTTACGGGGATTGAAATTGGAGGATAGTTATGACTTGAATTTGGCTTTGCCGTGGTTTGAGACCAAAGGGGTTAAGTTTGTGGATTGTCTGCTTGCAAGCTGTGAAAAATTGGCAAGCAAAGTTTGGGTGATTGTGTCTTATGACGGGGAGTTCGATAAATTGGGAGTGGTGCGCAAGGAGCCGGGTGAGGTGAAGTGATTTAGAGTTCGCAGTGGAGACGGGTTTCGGCGATACAAGTGTCTGTGCCGTTGTTGCCTTCGGTCCGGTCGGTGTCCGGACCGCCGTCTAGGAAATCGTCCTGGTTGTTGCCGTATAACTTGTCGTCGCCCTCGTCACCGAAGATAGCGTCTTTACCATTGTTGCCATTTAAGCGGTCGTTGCCGGGGCCGCCGATAATACAATCATCGCCATTGTTGCCTTCCACTTTATCGTCACCTTCAAAGGCGATAATAATGTCGTTTTTGGGCGTGCCGTTTAAGTTCTCGGATTTGCTAGTTCCGAATACAACTTTGCCGGTGAAGGGAATGGCTTCGCACTGGCGGGGGAGATCGAAGGCCAGGCCGATAACAATATCGAAGACGACAGATGTGCCCTGGTACTCGTCCCCGGCGCTGGGGTTAAAAGTAGCGATAAATTCATATGTCGCGGAGGTGGAAGGGGGGAGAATATCGAACTGAATAAAATTGGGATCGGTGGAGGCGAGAAACAGATCGGAAAGGGGGGCGGAAAATATGGGAGAGCCGTTTTCGTTGATGACGATGTTGATTTGAGTGGAGAGACTGCCGAGATCCAAAGTGGGTATGGCGCGCAGGCCCAGTTGGCGGTTACTTGATGAGCCGTTGGAGATAATTACCGTTCTGGTTTCGGAGTCGCCGGGCATGAAATTGGGAACGTTGAAGATCGGCTGGCCGGAAGGGACGCCCCAGTCGATAGTCAGGTCGGCCAATGCGCGGGCGGTGGAGACAAAATTGATTTTGTCTGATTTGGCGACTGCGATCCCCGCCGCTATCACGAGGCTGGTGACGATGAGGAGTTTGAGAAATTTGGATTTCATGGTGTTTCGGTTGGGCTAGCACTATTTTGCGGTTGCGAAACTAGTCTTAATATAAAATCCGTGGCATTGTCGCCAGCATCAAACCCATTGCCTTTCAACGAATCAACGCCGCCTTCCATGGTCGATGCGGTAGAGGTTGAATAGGCTTTTCTTTCCATGCTCTTGTTTGTGTCTGAGCCATTATTTATTAGCGTGGTTTCTACGAATTGACTTGTTCCCGTTCCCCAACCGACTTGATCAATAGTAATGTCAGATGCGTTTTCTAAGGCGATACTATTGTTTTCTGAGAGGTTATTTGTGTTGAACACATCCGCGCCAACTGTAGTACTAAAAGCGGGATTTCCTTGTTCATTGGCCCACAAGAAATAACCGTGGGCGGGTATGCTGGCTCCACTGCCGATTAGTACTAATGATGATATCGTACCCGTTGACGTTTTTTTGTTAATTTGCCAACCGTTTAGGTCAACTGAAGAGCTGGTCGGATTGTATATTTCTACGAAATCTTCGTTAGCATTTGAACCATTTATTTGAATTTCACTTATTACCAAGTGGTTTGCGACTGCTGGTGTTGGGGAGGGAGTTGGTGTCGTGGTGAAGGCGGTGAAGGAATTTTGAGAACTGGTTTCGGTGTCGGAGAAATATGAGATAGATTTAACGGTTGCCAAGATGAAGGCGGCGAAGAAGATGGGGATGATAATAAAGACGGGTTTGATGGGATACTCCACCTTTGATCCCTCCCCTAATTTAGGGGAGGGAAATTGGAAGAGAGGAGTATTTTTTGGGAGAGGGACCCTTTTGATTGTTGAAAATAGAGATTTGAGTTCTTCGTAAACTATTATTGTCGCCGGGACGATGACGAAGAGAATGAAGCCGGGGGGAGTTTTGGCGAAGCCGGCGATGTAGCCCAAATAGGGGGTGACGGAGACGACGCGACCGAGAATTGAATCAGAAGTGATGAGGGCCGGGTCGGGAGTATTGTTGGCGTCGCCGGCGGTTTTGTACTGGCCGCCTGATGCGGCGACCAGACGGTGGGTTGTGGTGTCTTTTTTGCCGGTTTTGTAAGTGACGATGTCGCCGACTTTATATAAAGGCGAGGGGAAGACGATTACCAGACTGCCGGTTTTGACGGCCGGTTCCATGGAGCCGGAAGAGACAATGAAGATTCGAAGGGGCAGAATTTCGGTGAAGTGGGCCAGGAAAAAGAGCCCGGCGGCGGCCAGGCAGAGAACGAAGAATATGTTGGCTAGTATTTTAACTACCTTCACAGCCCCACACCTTTTAGGCATAAAAAGTGAGGGGCTATCCTCTACCCTTCGACATCCTTCGACTTAGCTCAGGACAAGAGCTCAGGGTAAAGGAAAGCTGCGACTATTCCCTTCCTTTATGGGGTTGGGAATGGAGTCGGGACGTTGCGATGTTGTTGTGTTTCAAACTTCACATCGGCAACTAAACTGTCGCTTTGGACACTGTCGTTAACGGATCCGGGCAGAGTCCAGTAAATACCCATGTAGTAGGTGGTGCTTCCGACTAAGCGACCGTCGTCAGCGAGACCTTGGCAAACGTCGTATCCGGCGTGACCGTCTCCATCGGGATCGGTGCCGTCACAATCTGTGTTCAGCGAGAGCCTGTATGCGGCTAAGGCTGGCCAGAAGTTGTGGGTTTCACCTGAGGCATCGATGGTTCCTGGAGTGATAACTTGCGGCTCTGCACTTTCTTGCCAGATGTTATCACCTTCGGTTGGGTCGGGTTTTTGGATACCTCCGATTACTGGGTCATCGTCTATAGGCTGGCCGTCGGCTCCGATGTTTTGGAAACCTGGGGTTTCTCCTTGATCAAGCCAGGCATAGAAAGAAAGATTCTCGCGGAGTTCACCGGTGCCCGTACCAAGACCCTCGTTTACACAGCCTGGTTCGTCTTCTATTTCCGGCTCGGTGCAGGAGTTGTCCAGGTCGTTGACGTTTTCGATGACCATTCGTCCCCAGCCGTCATTGTCGTAAAGATGGAGGCTGATAGTACCTTCGCCAAAGTCACCGGGCTTTACGTCGGTGAAATTGAAGAATTTATCAACACCTACTGCGAGATCCTTCTCGGTCCAGCTACCGGCGTTAGGAGTACCATCGGCCACTTTATTGTAGTAACCGTCAAAGTCGATTTTGAGATCTAACTTGCCGGCGGTGAATGTATTATCGGTTGAGGTCTCGGTATCTTGGAAGAAGGCGTTGGTGGCGTAAACCGTAATGCCAACTACTGATCCGACTGTAAGAAGGCCTAATAAAATTCGTCTCA
>Ga0209541_10002454_pt1 | contig 35069 bp, 33 predicted proteins | sample RifCSPlowO2_01_FD_184027 | JGI IMG/M metagenome (GOLD analysis project Ga0209541, IMG submission 184027) | Groundwater microbial communities from Rifle, Colorado - Rifle CSP2_plank lowO2_0.1 (SPAdes) (version 2) | ecosystem: Environmental > Aquatic > Deep subsurface > Groundwater | place...
AGCCGGTTTAATAACTTCAGGAGGCAGCAGTGATCTGACGCTTGATGCTGCAGGATCAAACATCCTCCTGTCAGATGCCTTAAATGCCGGAGGCGCAGCCGCCCAAGCCTACAACTTCTTTGCTTCCGATACCTCAGGATCAAGCGTTGGAGATGGAGTAGGAGATCTATATATCCAAGACGAATTAGAAGTAGACGGAACAACAACATTAGGCAATCAAACCTACACATGGCCAACCAGCGGTCAAACTACAAACTATGTATTAACAACAGATGGATCGGGAACCCTCTCCTGGCAATCAGTTGCAGGAGTAGGCGCTACTAATTTCTGGAGAATAGCGGGAGGTGCAATATCTCCGGTAAATGATACTTTAGATCTCTTAGTAGGTAGTAATGCATCAACTTCTGCCAAATTCGCAGTCTTAAATGTCAATAGTGGTACTCCAACAGCATCAATCTCTGCCCAAAATGTAGCTGCATCAGCGCTTGTTCTTGGTTCTGACTCAACTATTCAATCAGTCAAAAATCAAACTCTAACCATAGGAGGAGAAACAACGGGGAATATTGCAATTAGTCCTTTGAATGGAGGAGCCGGAAGCACACTGACTGCAAATACTGTTGATCTTGTTCTATCAGGCACAACCACCATTACTGCCTCTTCCTTAGCTACCTTTACTACTGCTGCTACTCTTGGCATGGCATCAACAACTACTCTTAACTGTACAGACTGTATTGATTTCGATGACATGAAGGACACAATGACTGTTGATGCCGCAACAGACATAGATCTAGGTGGCAACAATTTAAGTATAGATTTAACAACCACAGGAGTTTTAGAAATAAGAGATGTTGCAACAGCTTACTGGACATTTGATGATGACTCAACTGTAGATGTTGTCTTTCCGGCAGCAGGAACTATTGGTATTGACGCCTCAACTACTGCAAACACTACAACAGGCGGAGTATTTGATCTTAATGTTAACGGAGGTAATGCTGCTGTTATCGCCGCTAATATTGATCTTATAACCAATACAGGTGTTACTGCTGGAGTAAATCAAACAGGCTTAATGATTAATCTCACGCAGAATGACGCGGATGCTGATATGTTTGGCCTGGAGATTTTTCAAAAAGCAACAGCTGTAACTATTGCCGGATCAAATTTAGTTGTATGTGGTTTTTGTTTTGAAAATCAAGAAAATCAAGTTGCTGCGGTTGGTAGTGCCATAAGAATTAACTCAACTGCGGCAACTGCTGGTTCAATTACAAGGGGTTTGTACTTGAATACCACAGATATTACAACAGATATTGAACTTCAGAATGGAGAAACAATAGACAACAATGTAGATGGAACAATCTCTATGAATCCTACCATACTTACTCTTTCCGGAACAACCACTATTACCGCCTCCTCCTTAGCCACCTTTACTACTGCCGCTACATTGGGGATGGCATCAACCACTACTCTTAACTGCGGGGATTGTATAGATTGGGATGATATGTCAGACGCCATGACCATAGACGCTGCCACGACCATAGCGTCAACCATTGCTACCACATCCCTTGACATCAATGTTTCTCCTGCGAGTACTGCCACTAATCCCATCGGGCTCGAGATTACTCCAACTTTTGGTGTTGGCGTAACAGCCCAAAACCTTATTGGTTTGAACATAAATGCCAATACCAACAGCAACGCTGATGCTACAGACCAGTTGGCAGGTATAAATATTGCTGCAATCACAGGCACCGCGGCAGTACCAGAATCTGCAATTGAAATTGGAACAGGGTGGGATTTGGCAATCAATGTTGATGATGGAGCGCTCATTGGCCTAGATGCTGTCGGAGGTGGCTACATTGAGTTTGACAACTTAGCAACCGACGAAATTAATTTTATAAATGCGATTGTTGGCATTGGGACATCTACGCCGGGGGCAGATTTAGACATATTACAGACAGGAGCAACTACTGGCGGGTTAAGAATCGGGCAAAGTTCTTCAGTCAATGCTTTGTTTTTGCAGGATGATACTGCCAGTCTTAATGATGATCTTGAGCTAACAGTGACTGGTTCAGATGCCGGTACTGGTTTTTTTGTATTTACCGATTCGGGAGAATTTGGTATTAGTACGTCTGCAGGTGACGTGCCTAGTGAAGAGCTAGATGTTGAGGGACAAATTCAACAAGATCTCAGCACAGCAGCAAGCGATGAAGCAGTCTGTAAAGACGGCGTCGAAGACGCCACTGCAGATGTAACAATGACAGACTGCACAACAGGAGCTGGTGCGGATTACGCGGAGATGTATGCAGTTGAAAATGGAACAACATACGGCCATATTGTTTCAGCAGGAGATGAATATATTACTACAACAACCAACGAACTTGAAAAGAATGCGTATAGATTTGTCAAGCTAAAAAAAGCAGTCGAAAGTGACAAGCAGAAATTAATAGGAATTGTATCGAATAACTATAGTGATTTTACTCTGACAGGAAAACTTATAGATGAGAAAGATAATCCTATGCCGGTTGCGCTGAACGGCCGAGTACCCACATTTGTTTCAAATGAAAATGGTCCAATAGAGGTTGGAGATTATATAACAGCATCCAATAGTCCGGGAGTTGGAATGAAAGCAACTAAAGCTGGACAGGTTATTGGAAAAGCGCTTGAAAGTTTTAGTGGTGATGGCGTAGGAAAGATAATGGTGTTTGTAAATCTTTCTTGGTACGACCCGTCTGTTTATATTACCGCAAGCGGAGACCTAAGTACTGCGTTAGCAGACAATAGAATGTTGACTATGGAAGATAGACTTTTGAAGTTAGAAGGTGGAAGCTCGACTCAATCCTCTATCCTCCAGCCTCAAAATACTACCCTCGATCTTCTATCTTCTACTGTCAACGATCTTTCCAATAGGGTTAGTCTTTTGGAAACAAAGCTTGAGGCCTCAACTGCTGCAATTCTCTTTTCTGTCATTGCGAGCGGTAGCGAAGCAATCTCAAATAACATATTAGATTTAGATAGTCTTGACATAAAAGATGCTACTATTTCCGGTGAGCTAATGGTATTGGGAAGAACAACAGTTAATGATCTTGGAGTTACCGGCAATATAAATTCGGGATTATTAGCTATTCATGGAATCGATGGAGAAATATATACAATCGCCGGAGACTTAAAACTTCAGAGTTTAGGTCTTGGAGGAATAGATATCTTAAACGGAAAAGTAACCATAGATACAAAAGGAAATATTGTTACAAAAGGCGAAATAACAGCAAAGAAAGTTAATATTGACGAATCAGATTCTGGCAGTAAAAGCGTAGGAGATATTATTATAAAAGCCGGAGAAACAGAGGCTGAAGTAAAAACTACATCTCTTACATCTAAGTCGCATATCTTTGCTACGCCAAACAAGCCTATTGCAGTTGGTACAGATCAAAAAGACGAAAATACTTTTACTATTACGCTTAAAGAATCTTTATCCGAAGATGTTAAAGTAGATTGGTGGGTGATTAATTAGGTTTACTCTACTTTCTGTTGAATTCCCAAAAGCCAAAGAACAGCCTCTTTTTTGTACCTGCGGTCGCCTCTTGAGTTAATTCTTATTGCAGGAAGCTTTCCTCTTTTGCCCCATCTTTTTATAGTAAGAGGGGAGACGCGAAGAATTTGGGCAACTTCTCGAACAGTAAGTAGATCTGGAAGGGTAGCGATTGATAGAGCTTGATCAGTCATAGGCTTTCGAATATAACATTTATAATCATTATAATCGTTATAATAATTATAACAGTCTTAAAATAACAAAGTGTAACAAAAAAGTCAATAGGGGAAAACGGTATTATCTAGCATGTAGCAAGTATTAAGTAGGGGATTAACACCAATATCTGGTAGTTTATACCTCGTACTTCTTTATAGATAATACTTAATACTAGATACTTGATACAGATTTTATTTTAACTCTACCGCAGCGCCAGCAGTGGTCAACTTTGTCTTCGCTTCTTCGGCTGTTTTTTTGTTTACTTGAGTCATTACTTCTTTTGGAGCCGCGTCAACTAAATCTTTTGCTTCTTTCAATCCCAAAGTCGGGACTAATTCTCGTAAAGCCTTAATGACCGCAATTTTGTTTGCTCCGGAATTTGCAACAACTACATTAAATACTGTTTGTTCCTCCTTCGGCTCTGCGCTTCCTTCTGGAGCTGCCGCAGTCGCGTTTGACGCGACCATCATTGATGCAGAAACTCCGAATTTTTCCTCCAAAGCCTTTGTAACTTCGGATAATTCCAAAACAGACATTTCCTCGATTGCTTTTATAATATCGTCTTTTGATAATTTTGCCATTATGATTTCACCCCCTTTTAATATAGACGGTAGATGGTAGAGGATTGAAGGTAGATATTTGAAGGTTGAAGTTGGAAGGTAGATGAAAAAATCTATCTTCTATTTTCTATCCTCAAAATACCATCTTCTACTTTCTATCTTCTATCGTCAAGCTTTCTTCGTTTCTATTGCCTTTAAAGTCATTACAAACTTTTGCATATTCCAACTCAGTGTTCTTTGTAATTTATAAATAGGTAACTTCATCATTCCGATAAATTGAGCAACAAGAATTTCGCGTGAAGGCAATGCCGATATCTTTATTACATCATCAGAAGTCAAAATCTTATCTTCTATGATTGCCAGTTTAATAGTGGGTAGCGTTAATTCTTTAATGGTTTTGGCAAGCGCTTTTAAAGGGGTTACAATATCTTCATACATAAAAAGAGTAGCAGTAGGACCTTGTAATTCTGAAATCTGAGTTTTAAACTCTGAACCCTCAAGGGAGCGAAGAAGTAAAGTGTTTTTAGTTATAGCTAATTCGGCATTTAGAGGCTTGAGTGCTTTTTTTAGTTTCTCAAGTTGAACGTGGGATAATCCCTGATAATTAGTAAAAACAAATCCTTTGGCAAGTTTCGCCTTTTCGGAAAGCTTCGCTACAATTTTCTCTTTTTTAGCCCGACTTGGGCTTACTTTTTTTTGTTCCATGTTTCTCCTCGGTAAGATTTACCCGATTAAATCGGCACTCACGGTCTTAAGATTATTTATAGTTTAGCAAAAGATTGTAATTTAGTCAACAGCTATTTTACGGTTTTTGATTTTAAAAAATTAAACGCGAATTGTTTTAACTCATTATGCCTATCTGCAGAATATCTATAAGCATTTTCATGACGAAAGATTGGTACAGGAATAAGGCGGGGATCTGCAAGAAGCATAGCCAATTGTTTTTTGATTGGCATTTGTCTTAAATTTAGTTCGGAAAGAAGTTCATGGATTGACTTGAACTTTTCTTTGTTTCGCATAAGACTTGTAGAGGGTAAGTGTTCTTGCGCGGGACCTGCAACCTGAGAAACAGGGTGGCTTAGAAACCGTTTCAAATCTTCGTTTTTGTATACGGCTTGAGTTGCTCTATCTTTGTCATTATTTTCGATATCGTAATTTACTACAATATAGTAGTATCGGAAAGTTTTTTGACCATTTTTAGATTTATAGACAATCTTGCCCATTGGAACGCCAGCAGATTTAATAGTTTCTCTAAAAAGTACAAGATCCTGCATTTTTCGATGATGGAATCCAATTTCTTCGACCAATTTTCTCACCGGTACAAAAAGAGGGTTATCTCCTTGCGCATATTTTCGATATAATCCACGCGTTACAAGATTAAGAAGCCTTTGCTTTTCTTTATCCGTTTTGGCTTTTTTAAGGTCTTCAATGAGTTTCTTATGTTTTTCATGAACAGCCAAAGGGCTACTTTCCGTTTGATTATTAGAAAAAACTACCTTCTCTTTTGTTTTCCGAATAATTGGTTTGTTAAATGAAAGTTCGTTAATAGGGAGTGCAGCCTGTGTTTCTGAAGAAGTATTGTTATGAAGAGCTTTAATCGTCCGATCCCTGGCTAATCTTGTCCATTCTTTGCTACGGCAAAAGATTGTTCCTGTTTCCTCAAGGCCTATTCCGCTTGGAGCTAAAAGGTAAGTGAGCGTTGCATCTAGATCAAGCTGATCAATTGATGAATGCGCGTCTTGACTCATGGCAGCTTCTACAAGTTGGATTGTTTTTGCAAAGCTTTTTTCCCTTTCCATAGCTTTGGATTTTACAAAGTTCACGTTACATAGTCAAGACATTGGTCTTTGGATCTTTAAATGATATAATTTGTTTTGAAATTATGAAAGAAAGAAGAACATCAGGAGACGGGGTTATTTTGTGGGGCGTTCCGTATGGAATATTGGATAGAAACAAAAGCTCAAATGGAGTAAACGATCTCTTTCAGGAAGGAAAACCTTACTTAGAAAGTAAAGGATTCAAGATAATTTCTGTAGCCCCGGAGGTTGGTGATAATAGCAATAACGTTGCGGATTATAATTTGGGCAAAACAATTAGTTTTCCCGGCTTGACCAAGATTACGGGCACGAGTCTTCCAATTGCCGTGCCCTTTGATAAAAGAGGAGCAAAAAGGTTGATTAAGGAGATAAAGCCTCATTTTTTATTTCTTGAAGAACCTACCGCAAGTTTTGGTTTTTTGGCGCATGGGCTCATATCGGGAATGCCAAGAAGAGAAGACGGTAGGCCAATATCGGCAATAGTGTCCAGACACCATGCTGGGGTTTACGCGGAGAAAACGGAGAAATTATATCGTTCTCTTTTAGAATTTGGAAAGTTAATAAGACGGCCCGAGTTTACTTGGTACGGGATTCCAAGTGGTGGAGTTACAGCTAGTATGAGAACTACAATATTTGAAAACATAGATCGTAGAATAGCTATATCTTGTGCAACAGCCCAGGCCTTTAAAAAACGCCTTAACGATGGCGCGGAATATGAAATAATTCATAATGGAATAAACACGGATGAGCTTACAATGGAAGGGCCAATAATTGAGGATTGGAAAAAAGATGGTAAAGATATAATCTTGTGCGCTGTTGGAAGGCACGAGCCCAGAAAAGGGATAGAGCACGCGATAAATGCATATACTATTATAAGAAGGGAAAGACCTAATACAAAATTAATAATCGCAGGAGATGGTCCAGAAAGAGAACGTTTTGAAGATTTGGTTGCAGAATTAGATTTGTCTGATGATGTTATGTTTGTTGGAAGACTTAGTCGGTCCGATTATGTTAAGGCTTTAAGAACTGCGGATGTTTGTATTTGTCCTGCTCTTGGTGGAGAGGGATTTGGCAGAGTCGTTGTTGAGCCTTTAAGCGTTGGAACGCCTGTGGTTTTGAGCAACATCCCCGGATATGACGAGGCAGCAGGTGGCGGCAAACCGTTTGCTTTGTTGACAGAGCCAAGAAATTCTGAGGATATAGCCCAAAAAACGCTGGACGTTTTAAGTTGGCCAAAAGTGATCAAAGAGAACATGGGATGGCTCGCATCAATTTATGTTCGAGAAAGATTCGCCTGGCCTATTATTGCTGAACAAATTGCCAAAGTTCTGGATGATGCTTACCGTAAACACGGAGGAGTTGATTGGTCGAAGTTACCCCAATCAGAAACACTTTATGAAAAAAAGACCTGAGAATTATTTGGCTATTGACAAGGTATAAAATACCCCCTTAATATAAGGATGTGGCGAATATTCTATCAATTGAGCCAATTGAAAAATCCCCGACACTGAACCTCATTAAAAAAACATGGCAACAACTTAAAGGCTTAGATAAGTTCACGAAATTAATGGTTATTTCGGTTAGCTTATTTGTTATTTCGACGCCATTTATTGTTACCAACAGACAAGTATTTATCTCAAGAGGTCAAGTTACAATTTCTATAACAGCTGTTTCTCTGACAACAGGCAGTTATAATCCGCCATCAGGGCAAATAGCAAACACTGCTGTAGCCACTACTTCGGCAGTAACAATAGGAGCTAATAAGTTAGCATTAATGTGGGTTGTCCAGGGGAATGGCACTGCGGGCACAGCTACTCTTTCTAACCCCAATCGTACATGGACGCAAATTGCAACTAACACTCCGGGACTTAGAAGGCTTACTTTATATCGCTCTATGACTTCAGTAGATACTAATGATGTAATAACTATTACTTCACCCGCGCCAACAAGCTCTAAAGATAGGGCAAATGAAATAGTATGGTCTTTGGTAGAATATGGCAACGTTGATACTTCTGGAACGAATGGATCCGGAGCAATAGCCCAATTCGCATCCAGAAACTATCAGAATGCAGGTGGAAGCCGCTCGTTATCCGGAAGCGTTACTCTTTCATCACCCGTCAATTCTGGGAGCGCAGTAGCAGGAGGATTTGCAATGGGTCCGAGCTCGTCAGTGTTTCCCGGAGCAGGCTACAGCCTCGTTGGAGGAAATCCTTGTATAACTGTGTGTGTTCAAGCTGAGTTTCGAGATAACTTTGCCCAACTTGTAGACATGAGTTGGAGTAGCTCAGTTCATTGGATGGTTATAGCGGCAGAACTAAAGGCAGCCGGTGGGGGATCCGTAACCTCTACACCCACTCCAAGCCCTACCCCGGGAGTATCATCCTCAAAAATACCATTAATAGATATGGGTAATCAGACGTATCTTGGTTTTTCTGGCGGATTATATCCCGAGTTGAACAATGCAATACCTGTGGATCACAACAGCGCAGGGCTATCGTTCTCATCCAAAGTGCAGCCGCTAGATACAAATGGCACTCCAAGCCCAACAGGAAAGATTGTTCTTTTATCTGTTGGAATGTCCAATACCAGGAACGAATGGTGCAAATACAGTGACTCTGCAACTACCTGCTCTTCAGAATCTTTTATGAGCAAGGCTTCTGTTGATTCTAGAGTTAACAAAGGGACGCTTATTATGGTAAATGGCGCCAGAGGAGGACAGGATGCGGTAGCATGGACTTCTCCAAGCTCAACAAACTATTCAAATGTAGCCAATAGCTTGACAGCTCTTGGTGCGAGCGAGAAACAGGTACAGGCAATATGGTTAAAACAGGCTGATAAGAATCCAACGATAAGTCTGCCAGCTGTTGATGCTGACGCCTATAGGCTGGAAACGCATTTGGGGAATATTATTCGAACTCTTCGTGTTCGCTATCCTAATCTTCAGCAAGTATTCATTTCAAGCAGGATCTATGCCGGTTACGCGACGTCCACACTAAACCCGGAACCCTATGCCTATGAATCCGGTTTTTCGGTAAAATGGCTTATTGAATCGCAAATCAACCAGATGCGTACGGGAACAATTGATTCAAGAGCCGGTGATCTCAACTACAATACCAACATTGCTCCGTGGATTGCATGGGCTCCGTATTTGTGGGCTGATGACAATAATCCTCGAAGCGACGGATTAGTTTGGCTGACAAGTGATTATGCGTCGGACATGACACACCCACGCGCTTCGGGTGTACAAAAGGTGGCCAATATGCTTCTTAACTTCTTTTTAACTTCTCCGCACACATCTTCCTGGTTTTTAGCTCCTGGTGTTACTTCAACCCCAATCTTAACTCCTACGTCTACTCCTGTTGTTACTCCCACTCCAACACCAACCTTACCAGTTGCATGCACACTTTACAAGGAAGGATCAGGAACAGTTACTGTTGAAGCTGAAAACTTTCACGTAAATAAAGCTACATCCAGCAATTGGGTTTTAAGAAGTGATATTGCTGGTGCTTCCGGTTCAAAATTCATGAGAGCAGAACCTGATGTGGGAATTAATCACAATACAGCTTATGCAGTTAATTCACCCATGCTAGGGTTTAATGTCAGTTTTACTACTGCAGGGACTTATCATGTCTGGGTAAGAGGATATTCTACCAATGGGTCTAGTGATTCTGTCCATGTTGGTTTGGATGGTAAAGAGATATCAACATCCGATAGGATTAATTCATTTAGTTCAAACAACTGGACTTGGCACAAAAATACCATGGATGGCAGTCCTGCAACTCTGAACATTACCCCAGGCGAACATGTTATCAATGTCTGGATGAGAGAAGATGGATTTAGGTTTGATAAGATTATTTTAACCACTAACTCGGCGTTTGTTCCTGGCGGTACCGGTTCTGCTCAGAGCCAGTGTGTGTCTTCGCCATAAAATCTAGAGCTGAATCTTTATCCCTGGGGACATTGTGGATTTAAGGGTGACATTTCTTATTTTTTCTTTTTTTACTGCGTCAAGCATTGTTTTTATATTATCCGATAATTTTTTTTCACCATATGAAACTTTTCCGACAGTAAAATGAATAATAGGGGATTTTGACTCTGTTTTAAAGCTAATATGGCCTCCTTCGTACTTTTTCGCAAGTGTTTTTGGATCGTTTGAAATTGTACCGCTTTTAGGGTTTGGCATAAGTCCTCTTGGGCCCAAAAACTTTGCAACTTTAGCAAGTTTTGGCATAAATGATGGTTCCGACAAAAGTACGTCAAAATCGATCTTTCCTTTTTCAACTTTTGCAATTAATTCATCATCTGCTATAGCAACCCTGATTTTTTTACCAGTACCATGAGGAAGAGTAACATTGCCCGAAATTCCTTTTTCGATTGTATTGATATGAAGTTCTACGGTTTCGTCAAATTTCGCGCGCTTTAATTTTGATATAAGATCAAGCGCATCGGAGAGCGCGTATTTTTTTGTTTTATCTACCATTTTTGCAATTGCTTGGTAGTTTTTAGAGCGAACTCTTTCCTTTCTGTGTTTCTCTTTTTTCTGTGTCTCAGTGGTTGCAGTTTTTTTATTCGATGTTTCTATTGCAACCACAGAATCACTGAGATTTTCTGAAGCACTGAGTTTAGCAATTTCTTCCTCGGTTGGGCCAACAGCAACTATACGTTCTCCGCCTTTAGCGCCCTTGACCAACTTCTTATTTTCGGCTTTTTTCTTTGCCCGCTTCGCTTCGCTTGCGAGGCGAGCTTCTTGTTTTTGTTTTTTCTCGGCTTCTTCATTGCCAAGAGTTTTTACTCTTATTTTACCCACATAACCTCCTCTGGAGAATTTTCAGTTTTCAATTTTTAATTTTCATTGAATTTTCAATTAGTTAATTTTTAATGTTTTAATCATTTAGATTTGATTTTAAATTTAAAATTTCAAATTGAAAATTAATCAACAGTTACTCCCATACTCCTCGCTGTTCCCATCACTATTTTTGTCGCAGCATCGAGATCTATTGTATTCAAGTCTTCCATTTTCATCTTTGCAATTTCTTCTGCTTGGGTTTTACTTAATTTACCGGCATTTTCTTTTCCCGGCTTTTGCGATCCCTTTTCTTTCCCGATTGCTTTTTTAATCATCTCGGCAACCGGAGGTTTTTTAACAACGAAGGAAAACGTTCTATCTACATAAACGGTTATTACAGCCGGTAAAATTGTTCCTTTTTGGTCTGCAGTTTTGTCGTTAAACGCTTTCACAAACTCCATAATAGGAAGTCCGTGTTGCCCCAAAGCCGGCCCAACAGGTGGAGCAGGCGTTGCCTCACCGGCTTTGATATTTAATTTTATAATTGTTTTAATCTTTTTAGCCATAACTTTTATTCGTGTCATCCTGAACTTGTTTCAGGATCTAGGTTCTTGAAGAAACGAGATGCCGAAATAAATTCGGCATGACAACAAAAACATTACAATTTAGTCACCTGCAAAAAATCAAGCTCAACTGGCGTTTCACGACCGAATATGCTTACCAATACTTTTACTTTCCCTTTTGTTTCATCAATTTCATCAACAGTTCCCAAAAAGTCGGTAAATGGACCATCAACGATTTTAACAGCTTCTCCTTTTGAAAAAGCAGTTTTGTAAAGAGGCTGTTCAAGGTTCATAAACTTTTGGATTGCGTTAACTTCTTTTTCGGATATCGGAGTTGGTTTTGTGCCTGCTCCCACAAAGGAAGTTATTCCCTGTGTTGTCCTCACCAAAAGCCATGTCTCATCGTCCAGTATCATCTTTACCAAGACATAGCCTGGGAAGATCTTTTCCTTGACAGACTCTTTCTTGCCGCTTTGTACCTTAATAGTATTTCGGGTCGGGACGATTACGTCGAAAATTCTATCTTGAAAGCCCAAGCTTTGAACTCTCTGGCGCAGAGATTCCTCAACTCTATTTTCGTGCCCGGAATACGTGTGGACAATATACCATTTACCAGCATCGGATGCTGGGTTAGTTTTCTTTACTTCTTCTTTAATTTGCGTTTGTGCTGTATCCATAGTGAAAAATTTTAAATTTTTAATTTTTAATTTTCATTGAATTTTCAATGGTTAATTTTAAAACATTTAGATTTGATTTCAAATTTTAAATTTCAAATTGAAAATTATTTGACTATGATTTCTATCAATTTAGTAAATGTAAAATCCAATCCTCCTAAGAATAGACCGACAATAAGGCTTAAAAGTATAACAATTATTGTTGATCTTATAACATTTTCTCTTGTTGGCCAGACAACTTTTTTAAGTTCTTCGCTTGTTTCTTTAAGAAATGCAACAGGAGTTGTCATAAATAAATAGATATTGTTTCATTGTTATATTGTTAAATTGCTATTATAGTTGACTTGAATTCTATAAATTTTAAAAGCAATGAAGCAATGTAACAATTTAGCAATAAGTTTTATAATTCTATCAAATCTCAGTTGACATGTAAAGGGCAGAAAGGGTAGAATAAAAAGACGATAGATAATAGAAAATAGAAAGTAGAAAGTAGAACTTTGAAGGTAGAGGTTAGAAAATAGATTAAAAACTTCCATCCTCCATCTTCAATCTTCAAAATACTATCTTCTACCCTCTATCTTCTATCGTCAAGATTTAATATGAATAAGATTCGTAAAGTCGTTATCCCTGCAGCCGGGTTTGGCACGCGTTTTCTCCCCCAAACAAAAGCCATGCCAAAAGAAATGCTTCCAATTGTAGATAAACCTGTTATTCAATATGTTGTTGAGGAAGCGGTTATGTCGGGAGTAAAAGATATTATTATAGTAACAGGCGCTTTAAAACGCGCGATAGAGGATCATTTTGATCTTCCAAGCGCGGAGCTCATAAAAAATCTTGAAAATGGAGGAAAAGAAAAACTTATAGAAAGTGTTCGCGCAATCTCCGAAGTTGCTAATTTTATCTATATTCGTCAGAAAGGCCCGTATGGTAATGGTACTCCAATATTGTCGGCAGAGCCTGCAATTGAAGATGAGCCATTTGCCGTAATGTGGGGAGATGAATTCATTTATTCCAGCCCTCCAAGGCTTAAGCAAATGGTTGATGTTCATGAAAAATATGGTGGTATAGTTATTTCAGGTGTAAAAATTGGTAAGAAAGAAGATCTCAAACGATATGGGATTGCCGACATAACACCAGTTAAAGATAATGTATACAAAATCAACGCGATTGTAGAAAAGCCGGATCCGGACAGCGCGCCTTCAAATCTGGCAACTCATGGAGCATATATACTGCCTCCAGAAATTTTTGATGCTTTAAGGAGACTAAAGCCTGGAAAAGGCGGGGAAATCTGGCTTGTTGACGCGATAAATCTTTTGAGGGATGAGGGCATACCCGTGTATGCAGTAGAAATTGAAAATGGAAAATATTATGACACAGGCGACAAACTTGAGTATATGAAAACAGTTGTTGAATTGGCTCTTGAGCATCCGGATATAAACGGAGACTTTAGAAAGTTTCTTAAAGACCTGAAACTTTAAATTAATTTGAAATTTTCAATTTTTAATTTTCAATGAATTTTCAAATTTAAATTTTAAAACATTTAGATTTGATTTCAAATTTTAAATTTCAAATTGAAAATTATGAAAAAGGCTCTTCTTTTAATAAGTTCTATAATGTTCTCCTTTTTCATTCTGTTCTCCTATTTAGTTGACAAGGATATTTTTAAGCAATTTGATTTTAACACAACTGTCCGGCTGCAGGATAATATTTCGCGCAGATTTGATGAGTTTTTTTCTATTTTTAGCGATATTGGGAATTTTGAGCCAATGCTGATTCTTTTAGTTGTAATTCTTGTTTTAAGAAGAAAACTGTGGGGTGTTATCGCTTTTGGTCTTTTTGGATTATTCCATATTATAGAATTGTACGGAAAGTTTTTCGTAGACCATTTACCGCCTCCTCAATTTATGTTAAGAGTAAAGCATTTGGTAGAATTTCCGCAGTTCCATGTGAGGTCTGAGTTTTCGTATCCTTCCGGCCACGCGGGAAGAGCAGCGTTTTTAACTGTTCTGATTGGATTTTTCGTCATCAGATCAAAGAAACTAAATCAGGTACAAAAGTTAATCGTTATTGGTATTTTAGTAAGTTACGATATACTTATGTTTACCAGCAGAATCTATCTTGGCGAGCATTGGGTGTCTGATGTCATAGGCGGGGGATTGTTGGGAATTGCTTTGGGGCTATTGGGTACGTTTGTGTTATAATCCAACCATGGCGCTTGAGAGGTTTAGTGCAGAGTTTAATGTTCCAAATCTTAAACAAAAACTATTGTTAGAAAAGGAAAGAAAATTTCCGGAAATGTCCCTTGCGGGTTATCTTGGTATGAAATTTGCTGAATATGGAGCAGAAGGATTAAGAGAGACAGAAGCGGAAATATCTTCAAAAGCAAAAGCGTATTTTATAAATTTTAGTCCGCCATATAATATTAGCCATTTAGATCGAAATAAACTTGGTGATAATTATTCTGCAATTACTGTTGGTACAATCATTGAATTTATGGCAGATGCAACTAACATAGGTTTATTTAATAAACCAGAGTATGTGGAAGTACATAATGCCAGAATAAAAAATAGTAAATTTTATCAGCCGCTTTACTCCGGTCCTTCGGACGTCCAAGTGATAAAAAATGAATATTGGGAGCAATTGAGAAGGCTTGCCGAAGAAAATCCAACACTTACATCCTTTTTTACAACAAATTATCATTTAATGCCGAATTTTGTTAAATGGCACATTGAGCGTGGGGGAAGTTTTGAAGTAATAAAGAGAAGAGTTATTCCAATTTATCATTCCGTGGCCTCAAAACTTCTAACATCTTCTTAATCTTGCTAAAGTTATAGATCGAAAATCATATCGTCTCGCGCTGCGGTGGTGTTTGGGAAGATTTTTTGGGCTTTTTCTTGCGCAATATCCCGTTTTTCAAACGATGTATAAACACTTGCGTCAAAATGGGTAAGTATTAGCTTTTTAACATTTGCTTTTTTTGCAAGATTTGATGCGAGTATTGGATCAACATGTCCCCATTTATTGATCTTTGGAGCCATATCGTAAGAACATTCATGGATTAAAACATCCGCGTTTTTTGCCAACGTTACGGATTTATCACCAATTCCCGTATCTCCGGAATAAGCAATAATTTTTCCTTCCAATTCAAATCTGTAACCATGACCCCTATATGCATGGTAGAGTTCTATGCAAGAAACCGGAAAAGGAAGATTGTTATTTTTTTCCGAGAGTTCGTGTAGATGAACTTGGTAATGTAGATTACTAATGTTTTGTATTTCATTTTTAACACTAATAGTATAAGGAGGATGAACAAGAGTTTCGAAATCTTTTTTTCGGTCCTTTGCGAAGCAAATATTTAGTCCTTGTTTAAATTTAAATTTAGCAAGAGTATGAAATCCGGAAACATGATCTATATGAAAATGGCTGACAAATAAATATATTGGTTTATCTTCTTTAATATATTTATCAAGTTTGTAAATTCCATTTCCGGCATCAAGAACAACATAATAATCTTTGCTGTCAAGAAGAATGCACGGAGTGTTTCCGGTTGGAGTTGTATACCATCCATTGGTGCCAAGAAAAACAATCTTCATATCTATACAAATTATACATAATTTAAAAGGTTTTAGGCAATTGTTGGAATATGGTAGAATTGTTTTGCGATGGGAGCTTCTGGAGTTAAAACTTATCTTGGCGGAAAAAGAAAGTTTGTTGCCATTTCGGTTATCTTCGTTATTGGACTCATGTCTTTGTTGTTATTTATTGGAGGCGGAAATCAAGATGTTATCAAAAACAAGGAAGCAACAAAACCGGATGTTGCAGATTTGCAAACGATTCAGCCAACAAACACTCCAACTCCTAAAGAAGAATCAACTGTTAGATCGGGTATTCGACAGCATGCAACATTAGTAAAAGTGGTTGATGGAGATACGATTTCAGTTTCGATAAACGGGAAAAATGAGACTGTTAGAATCATAGGCATAGATACACCGGAAGTTGTTGATCCAAGAATTACTGTTGAGTGTTTTGGCAAAGAAGCATCTGACTTCGCAAAACTTACTTTGCAAGATAACAAAAAATTATTATTAGAATCTGATCCCACACAAGGAGAAAGAGACAAATATCAAAGACTTCTTAGATACGTTTGGATAGATGACGTAACGGATTTTGGTAAGCTGATGATTAATGGCGGTTATGCTTCTGAATATACCTATAATTTGCCTTATAAATATCAAAGTGAATATAAGCAGGCAGAAAAAAATGCCCGCGAGGCAAAGAAAGGATTGTGGGCAGATGATGCATGTGTCTTGGGCGCTCAAGTTTCGCCGAGTGATACAAGTGGAGACATGGATTGTTCGGATTTTAAAGTTCAAGATGAAGCACAAACATATTTTGAAGGGAAAGGCGGAAGCCCAACCAATAATGCAGATAGATTAGATTCAGACCACGATGGAATCGCCTGCGAAAGCTTGCCGTAAGCGACTATGTTGGAAAGTGTTTTTTATTGGTTATTGTCAGTTTGTTTTCCTGAATTGGAGAAAGAGGCATACTATTAAGATATATTTGTTCTGCAAGCTTAAGTCGTACTCCATTAAGTAGACACGGAGATGTCGGTCCAAAGTAAGGCAGGATTTTTGAGCTTTCGAGTACTCCTGCAGGGTCTATCGTTAAAGAAGGTTGATCCGGAAGATCTAATCTGGTCCAAGCATGTAAATTTTTAGGGTCGTTGGGATAAAGCATCACTTTAACATTAGCAATCGGAATGTGTTGTCTTACCAAATTTCTTGCTTGTGTTGCCAGCTCGACAGTCTCCGCGCAATATCCAGGCAACCAAAGATTTCCTGTTCTTTTAAATAAGTCTGCAAGAAGGGAGCTGAAGGCTCGTTTGGTCTTTGGGTTGAGTCCCCGTGTGTTAACAAATGTTTGAAATTCCTCAAAGGATTCAGCAGGCGCACACATCAGACTAAGAGGGTCAATTCCCGGATGGTCAGGAAGTTGACGATAATAATCTTTTAATAATAATGGCTGCTGTTCTTGTAGCACGCATGGGATTATAGCACGAAAGCGCAAGGCTTGATCGACTATGTTGGAAATTATTGCAAAAATTTACTTGCTTGTAAGTTCTTTAAATTTATTGGAGGCTTGTTTATCTACGGCGTTTTCAATAAAGTTTGGTAGATTGGTAAAATATGGACTAATTAGCCTTTCTTTAAGAAGAAAATATGCTCTTTGTCCGGCAATAAATTTTAACCCATCTTGATGAGGACTGCCGGTAAGAAGCCAACTTCCCATAAGCTCAATTGTTCTTACGCTATCAGGATCTGTTTCCAATTTAGGTTTAGTATAATCTGCTGCTGGTAAACTATTGCTAGCATTAGCGGCAATTAGTGCACTGGCGCTAATTTTCGCAAGTGCCTCATCAGCACCGAGGGATACAGCAAATGCTTCTATGTATTTTGTTCTCCTTAGGATTGCGTCTTCAGGCGTGAAACGATTTTCCCTGCTCATGAAAAAGATAGTACCATAAAGGAAGATAAAAATCAACTATAGGATCATGGCAGGGTCTTAGCAACTATACAGTCGTATTTTCGAGAATTTTGCGAAGGCACTTCTAATCGGTGATAATTAATTTAAGAAGTTAAGCCAATATGCGCTTCAATTTTTTTAACTCTTCTTTCTAATCTAACATCTCCTTCGTCGTAGTTTTTCACAGTAAGATCCACGGTTTTCTTAAGATATCTGAGGTCTTTTTTAATAGGTTTTAATTTTTTTTCCAATTTTTCTTCCATAATTACATCAACTTCTTCATGTACAACACCTCTAATTTGATTTAAGTCGGATTTTGTTAGCATAAATTCATTATTAAGAAATTGTTAAGATTTTTCAAGAGTACAAACTATGTCAAGATAAGCAGACAGTGAGTAGAAATGAAACAAAGGACAACTATGTTGAAACTTATTTTAACCAGCAACACTTCGGAAGTACAAGGTAGAAATGAGGGTAAGAAGAGACATAGTACCAGCTAAGCCATTGCTTCCCATAATAAAACGGTCTCTAGTAAAAAATCCGTGCAGCGCAAAGCCGTATTGAATAAGGACAAGTATTACCAAAAAACCTACTGATAATCCTGCCGTTTGATGTGTTTGCCAAATCTGCAAAAGTTGAGGAAGTATCATTAATGGATTAACGATGCTTACAGCCCAAATGACCCTTGACCAATATATCTTTTTAGCAAACTCTTCTCTTTTCATGCCTTTTTAGTATAGCAGAAAAACTACATTAGCAGGGCTGCCCCGATTCGAACGGGGAAAAGCAGTTTTGGAGACTGCTGTGATAGCCGTTTCACCACAGCCCTATATCTGCATTTTATCAAATTATGCTATCAATTAACAGTTTTATTCTACTTAAGTTTTTCTGTTTCCTTATGTTCTGTCACACAAATCTTTCCTTTCGCCTTTTCAGCCCCGCTCAGCGGGGTTCGTACACGGCTCAAGGAGCGATTAAGCGGGACGTCGCATTATTTTAATTTTTCGGTCTCACGGTGATCCGTGACTTTCCTACAGTGTTTGCAGAACTTTTTAAGCTTTAATTTTTCAGGCGTATTCAATTTATTTCTAGTTGTTATGTAATTTCTGTTTTTGCAAACAGTACAAACCATTCCTATTTTTACTCTGTGTTCTCCTTTTGCTGCCATAATTTCCTCCTCCTTTCTTTTTTGAGCCGACAGTGGGAATCGAACCCACACTCAAGTCATTACCAATGACTCGTTTTACCACTAAACTATGTCGGCGCGAAGCCGCGTTTGACGCGGTGCTGGGAGAGGGAATTGCACCCCCGGAGTCCTTTCGGACGCGTGGTCTACAGCCACGTGCGATTGCTGCTCTGCCATCCCAGCAAGTAACTTTATCTTTGAGCCTCCCAGTAGAATCGAACTACTGTCATATGTTTATCCCAGAAAAATCGTTTTGCTTGCCAGAGCCGAGACCGGGATTCGAACCCGGGACCTGCTGTTTACAAAACAGCTGCTCTACCACTGAGCCATCTCGGCAAGCCGATTTTACGGGATCCCGTAAATCTAAGCCCATTTTATCAAAATTGGCAAGATTTTACTGGGACAAAATCTTTCCTCTGCCATTGAGCTAGGGAGGCAAGCAGAACTCATTTTACCAAAGAGAAGAGAATAGAACAAGTATAGAAGACTAGATCCCGAAATAAATTCGGGATGACAATGACGGAAAGATAAATACGCTCCTTAATACCGAGGATGATTTTGTTTCTCCCAAAGATTTAAATTAGGAAGGCTTTCTATCCCGCCACGGCGGGACGGAAAAGCACCTTGTTGTCCCGCTAAGCGGGACTACCTCAAGAGAATTAAATATGTAGAGAAAAATTAAATCATCTCTAATACCAAAGAGCAATGTCAGTATACAAAAGTCCTGTCAATAATGTCAATCCCTTCGGCAAGCTCAGGATTGACCCTGAGCAGAATCGAATGGGTCAATTCCCCAATTTATTGTAATTTATTGCAATAGGAGCTCTGCTGAATTGGTTGATTTTAATGCGGAATTTTCAAGCCCTTCCGCAGTTACAAAGGTTCTTGGAAGAAAAGTAATAGCTGACGAGACAGAAGAAATTTCCGACTCGAAAGTAAGAATTGCAAGCGCACCGTTTTCTTGCTTGTTCCGTTCAGTTGCATGAACGGGGCTAGCGCTTTCGGATGCAGAAAGAGCATAAGATATTTTTCCGATATCATAATTGATTTTGTTAATAACTACGTTTGGATTTTTAAAAAAAACGGATGGCGTTATATTAACATTTGTTAAGATAGCAGGGTCGAAGGCAAGCTCAAGTTGCACTGCTGTTACTTTGTTTGTTCCTGTATTAATTAAAATTGGAAGTAAATATGTCTTAGGATATGAAGAGGTCGAAGCAATTTCAAGATTGCCAAACAAAAGAGAAGTATCTGGGGCAAAAGGTTTTTCAATCGCAACTGTTGGCGTAGGAGATTGGTTTATGTTTATATTGCTGTAAATAGATTTGTTTAGAGCAAGAACCAATAATCCGCCTGCAATGAGGAAAAGTACAATTATTAAAATTAGCGTGGACTTAGACATATGGTCATTCTATCATATCCCAAGAAGTTTTTCGGAGAAAGACAATAGATTGCCAATAATACTCCCAAGCGAAAAAGGTCCGGCATTAAACATTAGAAGAAATAGTATGATGATAAATCCGATTGAAGATAAAGACAAGTAGGCGTTGGCTAATTCTTTTGGAAGAAGAAGTGAGAAGACTTTTGATCCATCAAGCGGTGGAATTGGGAGGAGATTAAAAATTGCAAGCAGAAGATTTAAATGCGCGATTGTCAGGAAAAGCCAATGTACAATAGACAAAGTAATATTTGTTGCAGGTAAAACTAAATTCAATACATGAAACACGATAGTAGCCAAAACAGCCAGGATAATATTGGTTAGAGGTCCGGAAAGCGCGACCAGAGCAATATCTTTTCTTCCTTCTTTTAAGTTAAACGGGTCTATCGGAACCGGTTTGGCAGCCCCAAAAATTACAGGCGAACCTGAAAACATTAACACAATAGGAAGTAAGATGCTCATGATAGGATCAATATGTTTTTTTGGATTTAAAGTAAGCCGACCCGCAAGTCTTGCTGTCGGATCGCCAAAACGTTCCGCGACATATCCATGGGCAATCTCATGAAGAATTGCGGAGAAAATAAGAATAACAAGACTTACGAGTCCGAATATCAATTCCATATTGTTTAGTTTACTACTCTATGATATCATATCTTTCTATGAGCGGCATGAAATGTTTTAATTGCGGAAAGGGTGTAATGTATGGACACGCTGTGTCTCATGCAAAAAACAGGACAAATAGACTTTTTAAACCAAACCTTCATGCTGCTAAAATGGTGGTAGACGGCAGATCTTTGCGTGTCAGACTTTGCACAAAGTGTCTAAGAATGATTAAGAAAGAGATTAAGGAAAAAATCGTAAAACCCCAAGCCTCAGTCGCCCCAGTTGCTACGGCTTAACAGGTGGTTTTTGTTCTGGTAGAATTATTTGTACTGCGTTTTGTCCGACAAGGTATTTGATGTAATCAATAAGATTGTTAAACTCGCCAACTTCGGATGCTAAATTCTGTTTGGATATATCATTTGGGACTTCTTTTGATCGTCTAGAAAAATCGTTACGTTTATTTTCTATAAACCTACCGATATGAATTTTTTGGGCCCCTAGTTTAAATCCTTTCTTAAATTCGTTTATCATGTCTAGCGCGTCGTTCATAACTCTGTCGTTAACGTGGCCTATTTTATGAAGCTTTTCAGCAATTTTTAGAGACGATTCGCGAGCCTCTTGATACACTATATATAAAGGATTGTCAGCCGCCACGGAAATATGCAGTTTTCTATCTTTTCCTTCGCCTTTTATCAACATGTGCTGGTCTAATTGAAGATCTCCCTTTGAAAATTTTTCTAAGACTTCAGGAGAAATAGGTTTTGGTTCAGGGGATAGAGATTTAGGTACGTAACTTGTCTCATTCATACGTTGATAGTCTTATTTTAATTCTTTATTTATTATTGTCAAGCTTAGCTTGAGTTTAATCCCACTCAGCGGGATTGTCAAGAAGACCTAGTTTTGTTAAGATTTCCTTACCAACTTTTGGGTATCCATTGATGAAATCTTTATAATTCATTGGTTTTTTGCCTTCGACCTGAATTTTTTCTCCTGGTAAAAACTTAATTCTTAATTCTTGACTCTTAATTCTTATCTTAGTCCATGCACTTGGCCATGGATAATATGCTCGCATCATTCTTTCAATTTCTATTTTTGATTTTTGACCCGCTTCGCCGCGAGGCGAGTATTTGATTTTTGATATATCTATAAATCCATCTTGGCGCGTTAAGTGTTTGGTGTAAGTGGCATTTTTGTGATTTTGCGCAACAGGTTTTAGATTGCCATCTAAATATTTATTAAGAATACCGGGTAACATTTCTGCTCCTTTTCTAAATAGCCTTTCATACAAAGATTCAGCGGTATCTTGGGGTAAAATTTCTTCTTTTTCCTGTGCAAAGATAGGTCCATGATCAATTTCCTCGTCTAGTTTCATAATGCTTACTCCTGTTTCTTTTTCACCATTTATAATCGCCGTTTGAACCGGTGTTGGCCCGCGATATTTGGGTAAGAGAGATGGATGAATGTTTATTATGCCTTTGGGAAATATGTTTAATATTTCATTTGGGATAAAAAGGCCGAAATCTGCCAGCATTGCAAGTTGGCAATTAACATTTGACAATTGACTGTTAAGTTCTGGGTCAGAAAAGCTGGAAACGGAAAGATAGGGGATTTTGTTTATTGCGCAATAAGATGGTATTGGGTCGGTTGGGTTTTTTTCGGTAGTTACAGCAAGGGCAAGGTCGAAGTTTTTTTGCAAAACTTCAATTATTGGAATTACAAATTTCGACGAACCAAAGAATATAATTTTTAATTTTAAATTTTTAATTTTCATTGAATTTTCAAATTTAAATTTTTAAACATTTAGATTTCATTTCAAATTTTAAATTTCAAATTAAAAATTGTCTTAGATTTCTATCTCCTCAAAAACATCTTCTCCTTTTTCGTCTTTGCGAGATTTGTAGAGGATTCCTTTTTGCTCCAAGACTCTTTTTGGGAAAAGAATACCATTTAAATGGTCTATTTCGTGTTGAACAATTGTTGCGAATAATCCTTTAAATGTCCGGATGTGTGAGTTTTCTTTTTCGTCAAGATACGAAATTGTGATTTTAGGATCGCGAATAACCTCTCCCCAGATGTTAGGCAAAGAAAGACAGCCCTCCAGCTTCTTCGAGGAGTCGCGGAACTTTGCGGAACCGGACGCGGAACTACGCTGAGTCTTACTTCCGCGTTGTTCTGCGTTGAGTTCTGGTTTTTTCTGCGCTATGACAGGGTTAATAAATACCTGAATTTTTGTTTTTGGTGTTGGTTTAACAATAAATATTTGAAGAGAGCGTCCTACCTGCGGAGCGGCAAGACCTACGCCTTCCGGGTCTTTTGCCGCAAGAAGCGTTTTTTCCATTTCTCCGACTAGTTCTAAAACAGTTTTATCTATCTTAGAAATCTGCTTTGCCAGATACCGTACGGCAACTGGCTTTGCAGATTGGGCAAGAATAGATTGTGGTGCTGTTACAATCTTTAACACAAGGTAATTATACCATGCTTTATTTGTTCTCCCAAGTTTTTAGAGATTCTTGGGCCGCGGCGTCGTCTGATGCGATATGGGTGAGTATAAAATCCATTTGCTCAATTGCTTTAAGTTGGTTATCCAAATTAACTACGTTACCATCTTTGTCCAAAGATTCCTCGTGGTAAAAAAGGCCAAGAGCATAATACGCATCTCGATAATCCGGTTTGAGTTTTACAGTATTGTTAAGAACTTCTATTGCTTTTTTGGTGTCGCCATTTTGCCCATATAAAACACCTAGGTTGTAGGAAATATTTGCATCTGTTGGCGCAAGCTCAGATGCTTTTTTAATTGCTTCAAGCGAAACTGATAGAAACGTTGAATCTATTTGACCTAATGAATAAAACACCCGGACTCTGCTCTTCCAAAAAACTACATTATTTGGGTATTTTGAGGTTATGAAATCGCTTAACGATATAGCATTTTGAGCAAGGTTGTTTGCAAAATTTGCGGAATCTGTTGATATTTTTGTGTCATCCTGACTAAGTAATGCTCCCGCTAAGATAGCGTTGTTAATGGCAAGCTCGTCTTTAAAAACCGGTTCTCCGCCTCGTATATCAACCGCTTTTTGTAAATGAGGATATGCTTGTTGGTATTCACCGGCTCGATCAAGATTGTATCCAAGACTGTATGCTTTGTCTGCAATCCAGAACCTGAATAAAGTTAGAAGTAAGTAGCATGAGGCAATAATTACGAAAAATATAAACGTCCATTGGTACAGCGATATTCTATTAACAATTCCTGATTCACTTTTCGGGAATATAAATTGTTTTTTGGGTTGTAACATTCCTCCCAAAATAAATACAAAGATAGGAATCATAAACAGATAGATGTTGGTGATTACTACAGAAAAGCCGAAGAAATTGGTGATAAGGATTGAGAGATAACCAGCTAGGAGAGCAAGAGTTAAATTTCTAATTGACCTAATTTCTAATTGACCTAATTGGGATTTAGAACTTGGGATTTGATTAGAAATTAGAAATTCAGATTTAGAAATTTTCTTGAAGACTAGAAGAAGGAACCAGCCTATCATTAAAAGATAACTTCCTAAGCCGAAAGCCCCTGTTGTCGCAAGATAGTTAAGGTATTCATTGTGCGCTTTGTTATAGAGAAAATTCCACTCGGAGGTTAGATTGTGGCTGAGGGGTCTAAATCTATAATAAGCAGAGGCAAATGTTTCAACACCGGTACCAAAAATTGGATATTTTAGCCACGCATCTATTGCGCCTTTCCAAACAATAAGCCTAATCTTGCTGGAATCTGTACCGCCAAATTCGCCGGCATGAGGTTTGGTCGTTACTTCTTGTTTGGGAGGGGTGGAAGAAATGGAAGTTTTGATCCCGTTTAACATGAATTTATTAAGCTGGGAAAATGGCTGGCCAACGAAGAACGTAATGGCGAAAAATACTAATATTAAAATTGAAAATTTTCTGATTTGTTTTCTTTGCGTCCAAAAATAAAGAATAAAGAAAAAGGCTAAAGAAAACCACGCGGCAAGAACACCTGAACGCGCTCCGGTATAGAGAAGATCAAGATAAAATAGTGCGGAAAGTAGAAAGTAGAAGATAGATAATGGAAGATTTTTTATAGATTTTATAAACATTGTAATAGATATAGGGAGAAGAATAGCCAAGTATGCTGCGAGCCAATCGGGTTGGCCGAGTGTTGAAAAGATGCGAACCATAGGCTGAAAATCCGCAGTCCAACAGGAGACATCTAGAGTCCCTCTAAAAATAAGACATGTTGGGTCGTAGCCAAAATGCGAGGGTAAACCCCATAACGCCACAACTGCGCCAGATATAAGACTTACCAAAAGAAGGCGTTTAACCATTGAGACGATTGCTAAGTTTGATACGAATGCATAATACAAAAATATGTAAGCTACTATAGATAGCAGTCCGCCGTTAAATCTGGAATAATATCCCCAAACCGAAACATGCATATCCCAGGAAAAAATAGTTGAAATAATTTGAGAAAGAAGAAAAAGGAGAATTGGAATGTCAAGAGGAGTTCTGCAAAGCAGAATTCTCCTTTGGAGAAGCATTTTTGTAAACCAAGATCCGGCAATAATTATTGTTAAGCCGTATGTCAGCCACATCTTGTTAAATTCAAAAAGTTCATATGTATCGCTGGCAAAGGTTAGAGGAACTAAAAAGAAAAGAGCGTAGAAGGAGTATTCTATGATGCGATTACAGATTTTAAGAATAATCATTGTTAAATTGCCCGCCTTGCGGCGAGGCAGGTTATATTGTTAAACTGTTGTTGGCTTTTAAATTGGTTTACTAATAGCAATATAGCAATGAAGCAATTTAGCAATATCCTAAATCCTACCATATTGGCAAAGGAGAGGCAAGGTGATATGATGAAGCAAGATCAGACGGTAGATAATAGAAGGTGGAAGATAGTATTTTGAAGATGGATAATAGAAAATAGAATCTACCTTCAATCTTCTAGTTTCAAAACCTATTTTCTATTTTCTACCATCTATCGTCAAGTTACAACAAGAAACTATGTTTGATAAATTTTTCTCTCTTTTCTCCCATGACATTGCTATAGATTTAGGAACCGCTAACACGCTTGTGTGGGTTGGAAAGAAGGGGATTGCAATACGCGAACCATCGGTAATCGCAAGGCATAAGAAGACAAAAAAGATTATTGCAATAGGCGGCGAAGCGAAAAAAATGGTAGGCAAAACACCGGCATCAATAGTAACAGTTAAACCATTAAGGGGTGGGATTATTTCGGATTTTGACGCAACAACTGCCATGATATCACATTATATACAAGCGGTTCATGAAATTGGCAGTATTTTACCAAGCGTTCTGGTGCGCCCCAAAGTTGTTATTGGCATTCCGTCTTCGGTTACAGAAGTTGAACGTAGGGCTGTTTGGGAAGCAGTTTTGACTTCCGGTGCAAGACAAGCGCATTTAATAGAAGAACCAATGGCAGCGGCAATTGGAGAGGGCATTTCGGTTTTCTCGCCAACAGGAGTAATGGTTGTTGATATTGGAGGAGGGACAACAGAAATTGCTATTATTTCGTTAGGCGGAATTGTGGTTAGCAGATCACTGCGACTTGCGGGCGCCGATATGGACGAGGCGATTATGCATTATATAAGATTAAGGCATGGGCTTATTCTTGGGGAGCGGACTGCCGAGGATTTGAAAATACAAATAGGAAGCGCGTTTCAAAATCAAAGATCATCCCGATTAAATCGGGACAAAGATCAAAAACAGGGAGAGAAAGAGATTATGGGTGAGAGGATGGCGGTTGTGAGAGGAAGAGATATTGAAACAGGGCTTCCAAAGAGTCTTCGCGTTACAGAAGTTGAAGTAAGAGAGGCATTATCACCTGTTATCTCTCAAATAGTTGAAGCAATAGCAGAAGTATTGCAGGAAGCGCCGCCAGAGTTGACAAGCGATATTTTAGAACATGGAGTTCTTCTTACAGGCGGAGGATCTTTGCTCCCCGGAATTGAGCATCTAATAGTTGAGCGAACCCGCATCCCGGTTATAAGATCATCAGATCCTCTAACATCTGTTATCAGAGGAACAGGGAAAGTTTTGGAGAACGAATTGCTTCTTAAAAGAGTAAAAGTCACCGGCGGTCTTCAGTAATAAAACATAATCTTTCATAAGCTTGCATAAGAGCGCAAATTATCATAAAATACGAGTTTGTATGAATAGACGAGAGCTTACCCCATATCACAGACGTTTGGCAGATGATCTTAAGTTTTTTCCAGATAGGTCAGAACGGCAACAATATCTTGACCTTGAAAGAGATACAGAACAATACAAGCTTGCAAAGGAGCATATTAAGACAAGGGTTTGGTCTCGGATAAAACCTATCTTGCCAGCGGAGAAAATTTGGGAGCTACCTATTCCCAGTGAGGGAAAAACAGAAAAGTTAGTAGATTCTGTATTGTTAAGCGTATTTGAAAAATTACCTGGACAAAAAGATCCAGATTTTTTGGCAAGAGAGGTATTAAGCGAATATAACGATTTGTCAAAAGGAAATGCTAAAGAAAAAAAGAGCGCGAACGATTTGGTAACTGAAACAGCTTCAGAATTGCTACAAAATCCACAAGGTATAATTATTGCTGAAAAAGCTTGGAAGACGGGTGAAGTTGCACGAAATGGCGCTCAGGAACCGAAAGAACCGTTTTCCAAAAAAGTAAAGGAAAAAACGCAAAGGATTATAAAAGACGAATGGGAAAGCATAACGCCAGACGAGCTTGCTGGAATAGTTAGGGTTTACTCAAACAAAGATGAATTCCAAGAAGCTGCTAGAAAATCCGCGGAAGATTTGCTTACTAATTATTTTAAAGGTCCAAAAAGTCGTAATCAAAGAATAGATGCTTATTACAATTTTGTATCAGGAGTATTGGATTTAGTAGGAGAAAATGAAGCGTTTGGAGAAGGTATGAAGATAGCGCTTTATGCTACAGATATCCTACCAAAAAAACCAGGCCTCGCAGAACAAGTTCTTTTATTAAGCTTGCCTTATAGGGAAGATCCAAAATCTCTCAAGAAGGCGCTTGTTGTCAATTACGTAATTAGTCAATTACGTATTACGGGATTAGGTGATCTTGAAAAGTTCTATCAGGCTAGGAAAGATTTTGTAGAGTCGCCTGAAGCAGTAGAAGAACTACGAAAAAAACAAGTACGCGTGACAAGGGAAAAAGGTCATGGTTATGTTAAGGAGCTGAATGATAAAATGTTAGATTTTTTCCGTACTGTAGCATCTCCTTTGCCCAAAGCTGTAAGAAACGCATTAAAAGATATTTGGCCTTTTGATCTTGCTTTTGATGAAACTGATCCTTTAAATCAAAAATTTCAAAAGGTACAGCTTCAACTTGCATCATCTAAGCAAACGCACTAGAATGATTGCATGCGGAAAAAGGAACGTTTGGTCTTTACTTTTTTTATTTTCCTGGTTTTATCAATTATCATTTTGGTTCTATCTGTTTTTGGTAAGCTGGTATTACCGCAATCATTTTTGGAAAAGGGTGTAGCTTTTCTGCCAAAAACATTTTTCGGACTTTTTCAAAGGATTCCATTTATTTCCGAATCCGAGCAACTAAAAAAACTCAAACAGGAGAATTTAAGCTATATTTCTTCGCTTGTTGATCAAGAGCGACTTAAAAAGGAAAACGCAGCTCTTCTTTCCCAATTCCAACAACAGGATATTCAAACTCTTAGCCTTTTGCCTTCAAAAATAGTTGGAGCTCCGGGATTTATCCCGGGCGTTACAACCCCTGCAAATTTTATCTTGGATAAAGGCGCAAAAGACAATGTTGAGGTTGGGGACAGCGTAGTTGTGAAAAATAATTTAATAGGTAAGGTGAGCAAGGTTTCCTCCCGTCTTTCAAAAGTTGATGTTATCACTAATTCCTCTATAGTACTTTCTGCCAAAACTATTAGCGGCGCGATTGGCGTTGTTAAGGGCGGGGCATCGGATAAAATAACTTTGGATAATGTTTTGCCGTCTCAAAATTTAAAGATTGATGAGCTTGTTTTAACAAAAGGGGATGTTGACATAGCAGGTTCTGGTATTCCGGCAGATTTGGTAATTGGGAAAATACAATCAATAGAAAAAGTACCTACGAATATTTTCCAAAGAGCAGAAGTAAAAAGCCTTATAAATTTAACGAAACTTTCAATCGTTTTTATTGTTATACTACCTGAATAAAATGTGGTTTATTTTAGTATTGATATTCTTTTTTCTAAGCGTTCTTGAAGCGATTACAACGCTTCCTTTAGTGTTTATTTTGCTTCTTTGTTTGTATATTGTTTTTGAGAGGACTTGGATATTTACGATAGCGTTTTTTACAGGATTGTTTTTGGATTTGTATTTAGTCAGAACTCTTGGCCAGACTAGTTTATATTTTCTAGTATTTCTTATTGTGATTTTATTGTATGAGAGAAAATTTGAGATAAAAACAAAACCCTTTGTTTTCTTTGTCTCTTTTTTGGGAAGCCTTGGGTACTTATTGATTTTTCGGTACGATTATATCTTTTGGCAAGCGGTAGCAAGCGCCATAATTGCTGTTTTAATATTCCAATTTTTAATTCGATCCCGACCTGTCGGGATGAAATGATCCGCCAGCTGGCGGATGAAAATTAGTTTTATGAAGACCGGTGTTGCTTTTCCCGATTACATACGGACAGAGAAAGTTAGAAGAAGAGACCAAAAATTCGGGAGTGAAGGGTACTCGATGAGAGCCCTATTTATTCCCACAGTTTTGGTTGTCGCTGTTGGGATTCTTTTTGCGAGGCTTTTTTTTCTACAGATCGTAAAAGGCAGTTATTATAGAGATCTTTCTGATGGTAATAGAATAAGAACAATTGCAATCCATGCGCAAAGAGGAATAATTTTTGACAGAAATGAAAAACCTTTGGTTTTTAACACACCTGGTTTTAGACAGACTGTAAATGGCAAGACAAAGCTTATTGGAAACGAAGAGGCAATAAGTCTTATCTCGCAGGGCAAAAAGGATTTGGAAACAGATTCTTTGCGGTCTTATCCTTACAATGATAATTTAGCGCATGTTTTAGGTTACATCGGGCAAATATTTGAAGATGAATTAAGTTTGCTCTCCTTTAAAGATTATAATCCGGGAGATTTGATTGGAAAGATGGGGATTGAAAGGAAGTTTGAAAGCATACTTAAAGGAATAGATGGGGAAAGTTTGGTTGAGGTAGATAGTGGGGGAAACATAGTTAGAAAGCTTGGACAGAAAGATCCAATTCCGGGAGAAAACATCACGTTGACTATCGATTTAGAATTGCAAAAGGCAGTTTATAACGCTATGGGAGGAGTTAAAAAGGGCGCTTCGATTGTGTCAAAACCCAATGGGGAAGTTTTAGCGTTGGTATCCAAGCCTTCTTTTGATCCAAATCTTTTTACGATGTCTGATATTTATAAAACCGCATCCGAAAGTTCTTACAAAAATATCGATCAGATACTTTTGGATGAGGAGTCCCAGCCGCTTATAAATAGAACAATTCAGGGTACGTATCCGCCCGGATCAACATTTAAAATTATCGTTGCGGCGGCAGGATTGGAAAATAAAATAATTGATGAGAATTTTACGGTTGAAGATACGGGGGTTTTGCGTGTTGGGGATTTTTCTTTTTCGAATTGGTACTTTACTCAATATGGTGGCAAAGAAGGAGAGGTAGATGTAGTTAAGGGTTTGAAACGTTCGAATGATATTTTTTTCTACAAACTTGGGGAATTAGTAGGAGTTGATAAGTTATCGAAATTTGCAGAAAAATTTGGTTTAGGAGATACTTTAGGGATTGATTTGTTAGGAGAAGAAAAAGGTATTGTGCCAACAGAGGATTGGAAGAAAAAGGTAATTGGCGAGCAATGGTATTTAGGAGATACTTACCATTATGGTATTGGACAAGGATTCCTTTTGGTAACGCCTCTACAGGTTAATGCATGGACTCAAGTTATTGCGAATGGAGGAGATCTATATACACCACACCTTTTAAAAAGTTCAAAGTTCAAAGTTCAAAGTTCAAAATTGTTAAGCGAAAAGAATTTGAGCTTAATCAGGCAAGGCATGGTTGAGAGTTGTGAGCCGGGAGGAGTTGCGTGGCCCTTATTCAAATTAAAAATTAAAAATGAAAAATTAAAAATTGACGGGAGGAACTTTTTAACTGCTTTAGAGTCCTCAACATCGGGCGATCTGAAAGATTATCGAGAAATTTCTATTGCTTGTAAGACCGGTACAGCGCAGCATGGCGGGGAAGAAACATTACCGCATGCATGGATCACTCTTTTTGCGCCGGCCTACGATCCACAAATAGTAGTCACAGTTTTATCGGAAAGTTCAGGCGAAGGTTCCAACGTCGCCGCCCCAGTTGCAAAGAAGATATTAGAAGAATGGTTTTCACGTTGATGTCATTCTAAGCCCAACGTGTCGGGAGAAAAATCTATATTCTTTGTCCAGGGAGCAATAACAAAATTATTTTTGGGGAGGAACTAATCTGATCGTCTTTCTTCTTCTTAAAGCTTGTCTTATTTGTTGTGATTCTAAATGCTCGTGACTCGCTTCGTCTTTAGTATAAATAAGTCCCAATAGTTCATCAGCTTTGTTTCCTTGCTCTAATTCATTAGATAGCGCACGAAAACGGCTCCAAGTATGCATAGCTCTTACCATTTCTTGAATAACTCTCGCATTAAAAGGGTTTTCAGGGTTTATGGTTGAGCGAATGTCGCTCAATTTATCCTCATACTCTCCGGCATCTTGAGAATATCTTTTAAGTCTTTGTATCCCATCGTTACTTACTCCAAATTCTTTAGGAGAACTTTTTCTGCCCTCTTTAATATATGTAGTTAAAACTTCTAAGCCCATAAGCGTAAGTGATTATAGCAATTTAGTTCGTCATTATCAAATTGTTCTCTTGACAATTTTTTGCTGTGATACAACACTCAATTTGTTTTTAAGCGGATTCTTTAGATGGATTGGATTGAGTTTAATATCTTCTAACTTTATCCTCTTGACAACTAAATAGTGCGATCGCCATAATTAGTTGTCCAAGTAAATAATGCAAGTAATAATCCAAGAAGGGAACGGAATATGAGTAGAATAAGGGAAAGGGCTGTGATTGGAGGACTGACGAAAGCATTGCTGTTGACATTGGGGACAGGTGTTGTAATAGGGACAGCGCTTGTATTTCCTGGAGTTGGCCTATTGTATAAAGAGTTCAAAAAACAACAATGGGAGGATGCCAAGAGTCGGGGAGTGTTGAGGTCAACAATCAAAAGATTGGAGAGGCAAAAGTTGATTTCCTGGGGGGAGAAAAATGGAGAATTGCAACTGATGCTCGAGGAAAAAGGAAGAAAAAGAATACTGCAATACAAAATGGACACATTAGTCCTTAAAAATACGGGTAGGTGGGATGGGTTGTGGAGAGTTGTTATTTTCGATATACCTGAAGACAATCGAAAGGCTCGTGAATTTTTTAGAGAAAAGCTAAAGAATTTAGGCTTTCAGCAACTGCAAAAAAGCGTGTTTATAACTCGTTTGGAATGTAAGGATGAAATAGATTTCTTACGTCACTCTTTGGAAATCTCACCGTATGTATCGTACATTTTGGCAAAAGATATTTCCTCAATAGAAAAAAGAATATAGAGCATAGCGCATTATTAAGTGAATAAATGATTGTTTGACTGATTTTAATTGACAACTTTTTTAGGCGATCGCTGAAAAAAGTTGTCAAGGTAAAAGCTATAATAGACAGTTGGCAATGGTTATGGGTGGTTTGAGAGGTATGTTTAATGTTAGAATATTTTCATGGAGGAAAGAAATTATTGGTTGGGGTTTTCGAGTTTTCCAGGGATTGGGCCGATTAAATTCAAGATGTTGCTTAGTAAGTTTAACAGCGCTAAAGAAGTTTGGCACGCTCCAAGGTCTCACCTTGCGAAGCTACTTGCGAAGTTAATAGGGGAAAAGTTAGCGGAGAAATTTGATGAGTTTAGAAACAAGTTTTCGATAGAAAATTATGTGGGCGAATTAGAAAAGAAAGGTGTTTCGTTTGTTATTTTAAACGACAAAGAATATCCGGAGCTTCTGAAGAAAATAAAAAATCCGCCGTTTGTTTTGTATTACAAAGGCCAGGCACCATATGGCACCTGGTTATCAGAATCAATAGCTGTAGTAGGTGCCAGAAGGACTACGCAATATGGCAGGGAAGTTACAAAAATTTTGACAGAAGAATTGGTGGCAAACGGGTTTACCATTATATCGGGTTTGGCGCTTGGAGTTGATGCGATTTCGCACATGACTGCGTTGGAAAATAATGGGAAGACAATCGCGGTTTTGGGATGCGGAGTTGATTGCTGTACTCCGGGGGAGAATTTATCGATATATAATAGTATGCTCAAAACTGGAAATTGTATTGTTTCGGAATTTCCCTTGGGAATGAAGCCGACTCAGTGGAGTTTCCCTGCCCGCAATCGCATTATCGCCGGATTATCATTAGGAGTTTTGGTAACAGAAGGGGCAGAGGATAGCGGATCTTTAATCACTGCTGATTATGCAAGAAAGTTCGGCCGGCCGGTATTTGCAGTTCCGGGACCGATTACATCGAGCATGTCCAAGGGCCCTTATAAGTTGATTGCAAAAGGAGCGAAGTTAGTAACATCGGCAGGAGATATATTAAAAGAACTAAAAATTCAAAACTCAAAAGTCAAAATTGCAACTCAAAAGTCAAAAATAATAGGTGCGACAGAAGAAGAAAATTTGATTTTAAAGCTTTTGCAAATTGAGCCGATGCATTTTGATCAAATTGTGAGAAAGACTAGATTTGACTCAGCAAAAATTGGAAGCATTTTATCAGTGATGGAGATAAAGGGATTAATTAAGAGTCTAGAATCAGGTCAATTTTCAATTGCTTATTGACACTTAATGTATAATCTAGAATACAATAGTTAATCGTAATGTCATGTTGAACAAAGTGAAACATCTAATCTCTGATTGAGATTCTTCCCCCGCTGAGCGGGGTCAGAATGACATTGGGGAGAGAATTATGAAATTAGTAATAGTGGAATCGCCGACGAAGGCTAGGACGATTGGGAAGTTTTTGGGGAAAGAGTACGAGATAAAAGCCTCGATGGGGCATATTATGGATTTGCCAAAAAGCAAATTAGGCGTTGATGTTGATGGTAATTTTGAACCGCAATATGAATTGGTAGAAGCTAAGAAAAAAATTATAGCGGAATTGAAATCCGCGGCGAAATCTGCAAAGCAGATCATTTTGGCGACAGATCCGGATCGCGAAGGAGAAGCTATCTCAGCACAAGTTGCAGAAATGTTAGGAGAAAAAAAAGGTAAATATAAGAGGATAGTTTTTCATGAGATTACGAAGGAGGCGATTGATGAGGCTTTTAAAAACCCTCGTGCAATAGACACGCATTTGGTAGATGCACAGACTACGCGTAGGGTTTTGGATCGTTTGGTTGGTTACAAATTATCGCCTTTATTATGGAGAAAAGTCCGCATAGGTTTGTCTGCAGGAAGAGTTCAGTCGGTTGCCTTAAGACTTATTGTTGAAAGAGAAAGGGAGATTGAGAAGTTTTCAAAAAAACCATACTTTACAATACACGCAATTATTAAAAAAAACGGGCAGGAAACAACTTTTGATTTAATAGAAATAAATGGTGAGAAAATAGAGCTTCAGGAAACATTTAAACTTTATGATGGTGAATATAGGGTAAGTAAGACAACTATTGAAAAGGAAGAAGATGCGAAAAAGATTATCGATGATTTGAGCGGAAAGGAATTTATAGTTTCTGATGTTATTCAAAAGGAAATGCATCGATCTCCGCAACCCCCATATACAACCTCGACTCTTCAACAGGATGCTTCAAGAAGATTGGGAATTAACGGAAAAAGAGTTATGAGTCTGGCGCAGAAATTGTACGAGGAGGGTCATATTACATATCACAGAACAGATTCTGTTGCGATTGCAATATCTGCGCAAAATTCAATCCGTTCATATGTCCAAAAAGAATTTGGGGGAAGATATGTTCCGGAAAAACCGAGATTTTATGCAGCAAGGCAAAAATTGGCCCAAGAGGCTCATGAAGCCATACGACCGACTGCGGCCGGTCCAATATCAAATATCAAATATCAAATATCAAATATTGCGGGGGAACAGGG
>Ga0209541_10002455_pt1 | contig 35066 bp, 37 predicted proteins | sample RifCSPlowO2_01_FD_184027 | JGI IMG/M metagenome (GOLD analysis project Ga0209541, IMG submission 184027) | Groundwater microbial communities from Rifle, Colorado - Rifle CSP2_plank lowO2_0.1 (SPAdes) (version 2) | ecosystem: Environmental > Aquatic > Deep subsurface > Groundwater | place...
AGTTCAAAGCGTTTTTTGTCGCCCGCCATGTTCGCGGCCGCCGTCTCGCCCTGTTTTGTCGCGTTCATCCAGTTGCCCATCATGACCGAATCGTCGAGCACGACATCCTTGTAGCGCGCACAGTCTCCCGCCGCCCATACATCGAGGATCGAGGTCTCAAGATATTCGTTCGTGGCGATACCACGTCCGATATTCATGCCTGATGAGGTGAGCCATTCGGTGGGGAGGACGATGCCGATGAAGGCGAAGACCATATCACAGGGAAGCATCCGCCCGTCTTTAAGCATCACGCCGGTCACTTGCTCATCGCCCAGGATCTCGGTGACTTCCATTTCAGGGATGATGGTGACGCCTTTTTCGACCATCCGTTTCTCAGTGATCCCGGCTTCTTCTTTCGAGAGCGACGGCTCCCAGAAATATTTTTCGCGCATGACCTCGGTGACCTCGATCCCCTTGGAGCGGAGGATATCGATCACTTCATAGCTGACGCAGGCGCTGCCGATCATGACCGCGTGTTTCTTTTCCCCCGTGAGGTCGTCGATGATGCCCTTCGCATCGTCGAGCGTGCGGAGGTAGTGCACGCTGCTCTTTTCTCTTCCGGGGATGTACCATTGGCGGCTGTGTGTACCGATGGCGATCAGGAGTTTTTCATAACCGAGAATGTCGCCGTTCGAGAGGCCGAGGGTCTTCGTCGCGGGGTCGAGTCGGTGCGCGGAGACGGCGACCATAAGATCGATCCGGTTTTCCCGATACCACGCTTCGGTCTTCATCCACGCGCTGTCGAGATGCTGTTCGCCCGTGAGAAACGCGGGTTTTGAAAGGAGGACGCGCGAATAGAGCCGGTACGGCTCGTCGGTCACGATACAGATCGTCGCTTCGGGATCGCGCTTGCGGAGCGTCTCGGCTGCGGTCGTTCCGGCAATTCCTCCGCCGACGATGAGATACTTATATTTATGAGAAGGGGTCACTTCGGGCATACCTGCGTTCCGGCCTTATCGAACAGTAAAATGGCTTTCGTCGGACAGGACTCTGCTGCGGCGGTGAGCGTCTCGTCGTCGGCGGTGTTCGCGTCTATGACGACGACTTTGCTTTCATCATCAAGTTGAAATGTCGCTTCGGAAACGGCGATGCAGGAGATCGCTGCTATGCAGAGATCGCGGTTGACGACGATCTTGCCGATATTCGATCCTTCTTTATTCCGCGGATATTCCTGTGTGTTTGCCATATGAGCAATGGTTTAAATGTTAATAAGCTTCGATTCAATGGATCACGTCAATACGATCTTGGTGATCTCGGGAACCTCTTCGCCGAGGAGCGTTCTGACCACTTTATTATACGTGAGATTTGCGAGCGGACAGTGTGCACAAGTACCCTCGATCTTGAGCGTGACCACACCGTTTTCGATCCCCGCCACCCGGACGTCCCCCCCATGCGATTGGATGTACGGACGGACACGTTCGATGACGACGTGCACGCGCTCTTCGGGGGAGAGGTGCGGCAGGACGGCAGCCTCTTTTTCGGTGACGGTTCTTCCTTGTTCCTCTCCCATTGCGCCATAGTACTATGTTTTTTACGGCTCGTCTCAGGCCTTTCCCGGTCGTTTTTTCTTCCTGGTCACTTCCGCTTGAAATGTTTCGTTTCGCTGAAGAGGTTGTAGGAGACCGTCAATTCTTCGCCGGCTTTGATCTTGCGGGCGGCGACGAAACTTTCCCCGCCGTCTTTCGTCGTCATGTTCGGCGTATCGGAGTGGTTGAGATAAAATGATTTGTCGATCGCGTCGATGCCATAGTCGGGGACATGATATACGCCTTCCTGGAGCGCGCAGAAATCACGGAGCATCCGTTTGGCTTCTTCGGGTGCGGGCGCGGCGGCGAGTTCCGCCTCGGTGAGTTCGATCACGTCGCCCCATTGGTCGCAATGTTTGAATGGGTCCGTCCATTTCGGAATAGCGCGGATCGCGAAGACGCCGACGCCATTTTTGCTCTTTCCGAGGCGTGCATACACTTCATTCAATGACCGGAGGAGTTGTTTTTTGTTCATAAGGGTAGTTTGCCTTTTCTGCGAACCTCTAGGGTAACATGGGAAACGGATTATTGTGTAATTGGCGAGCCATAGGCAGACCGTGGAAATTTGTTAGAATAGAGGTATGTATAACATAGGTGAAGATGATGATCTGATCCAGCTGACGCAGATCCCTCAGCCGGATCCCCTCCGTCCTTACCCCTCTATCTTTACCGACGGCGACCGTCTTTTTTTGGCGTACTATCTTGCGGGGGAAGCGGGGTCGGAAAATCCCGTCCCGATCTCGGGAATCGATGCTGTCGCATCGGCTGCGCTTTTTTCGTTCAACTACACGCGAATGCATATGTTCGGGTTGCCGAATGATGAATCGCTCGATCAACATCCGCTTTCAAGCCGCGGGCTTCGCGGACATGGTGCGTTCGAAGTGAAAAATTCGTCATGGGTGCGACGGCTGGAAAAAACGAATAAAAATTACCGCCAGCATGCACCCGAGCGCTACGATTCGCTGCGCCATTTTATCTTTACATTTCACGACAACACGTTCGAGTGTCTCGCCGAGGACTACACGCTTTCAATCGAAACAGAAAGCATCACAAACCTTATGCAAAAAGCGGCAGACACTCGTTAAAATAAACGCAGAGCGCCGGAAGCGTCCTGATGCCCGGGAAAGACGGCTAAAAGCGGCCTCACCTAAGAAGCGCCGAGTGCGAGAGCGAACGCCATCGTGGCGATGGAGATGTCGCGGAAAAGCACTTCGAAATTGCTGAGATTGAAGAGCACAATGGCGAGCAAGAGACATGCGGCGATGAGCGACGGCAGGAATATTTTTTTACCGAAAATGATCCATATGGCGAGAGCGACCTCAAAAAGACCGAAGACGAAAAGCAGTATATCGTCGGGCATAGTGCCCCGTACAAATTGGGGGAAATAGCCGATCCACGATTCAGGATTTTTCAACGCATCGAACGGCGGATAAAGAAAAGCGAATCCGACGCCGAGCCGCAATAATATATTCGCGAAGCGTTTTGCGTCCATGTTACGGGACTATGGGACGACAACGATCGTGCCGCCATCGTTAGCATTCACGTGATTATGGTAGTCCCAGCTTCCAACCTTTTGGAACGTGAATGAGTAAGCGTTGCCGGTCGCGCATTGATCGAAAGCTGTTCCCGCGGTGTCCGGACAATGCTCCGCACGGCTCTTGCCGCCGTATTCCGCATGCGAGGGATGTTCATTCGCACCGACCCACATCGTTCCGCCCTGCTGTTCGTTCTTAAAGGTGACCGTGCCTCCTTGTTTGATCGTAACGGTCTTGGGAGAAAAGCCGCTTGCCGCGTAAGTGACTGTCACGGACATAGGAGCGGCGGAGGAACTCGGAGTATTGTTTTCGTCGTTTGGCGTTCCGATCGTCGCGGTAGGTTCTGAAACATTTGCCGAACCGGTAGCCACCGGTGTTTCCTCAGGCACGAGAACGGTGCCGTTTACCGGTAATTCTACAGGAACAGGACGTGATGCAGTATACCAATATACTCCGCCGAGAACGGCAATAATGATAACGATGATCCTGATGAGCGATGATTGATTCATGAAGAAAAAGTAATTACTGGTAATAATGTTATAATGTGTATTATAGCACATTGCTTTTTCTCCCCGCCGGGTTTTTATCAACGTGCTGAATTTTTTTACTTAAACAGACATCGGGAAAGAGAAAATTCATTTTCTCGCATATTTTTAAAGTATTTTATTGGTCGAACAAAACTCATCTATGCATAAGAATATTTCATCATTTTTTCATATGGTAAGGAATTTTTTCCGGTCGAAGATCGTTCTTGGCGCAATAGTGCTCCTTTTGCTTGCTTCCGGCTGGTATCTTCTTTGGGGGCGTGAAGTTCCCAACTATCAGTTGGTGACCGTCTTGCGCGGCTCGATCACTGAAGCGGTTTCCGTCACGGGAAACACCGCGCCGGTCCGCGATGTCTCGTTGGGATTCGAGAACAGCGGGACCATCGGCCGCGTGTATGCCTCGGTGGGGAAGGAGGTCACAGCGGGAACACTGCTTGCGGAATTGAAGAATGCCGATCTAATGGCGCAGTTAAAACAGGCCGAGGCGCAGGTGAGCATCGATCAGGCGAAGCTTGCGGGACTTGAAGCCGGCGCTCGGCCGGAAGATATTGCCTCGTCGGAAGCCGCGCTATCGAAGGCGGAGCAGGATCTTGCGAATTTATACGCAAGCATCAGTGATATCGCGATCGATGCGCGGGCAAAGGCGAACGATGCAGTGCGGACACAGCTCCATACGTTTTTCTCCAATGCGGAGACAGCAACACCGACGCTGACATTTGATACGAACAATAGTCAAAAGAAGGCCGATATCATCACTGAGCGTATCGCGGCGAGCAAGGCGCTTAACGATTGGCAATCAGAACTGAACAGCATAAGTACGTCGGGCGATGTCCTGATGACACTCTTGAACGACAGCCTCCTTTATCTTTCGACTGTTCGCAATCTCCTGAATAGCGCTTCGGTGGTGCTTGATGGCGCTATCAACCTGAGCGCGGCGACGCTCTCGACGAACAGAACTGCCGTCGTCACCGCGCAGAATGAGGTCAACACTGCGACAAAGAACCTGAATACCGTCACCCAGGAGATCGCTTCGCAGAAATTGACCGTCGCGCAGCTCCGGGCCCAGCTCGAGCTCAAAAAAGCCGGCGAATCGGTGCAGGATATCGACGCGCAGAAAGCGCAGGTGAAAAAAGCGGAAGCGAATGTGGCAAGTATAGAGGCAAAACTGCAGAACTCACGGATCATTGCGCCGATCAATGGCACGATCACGCAGTTTGACGCGAAAGTGGGACAGATCGCTTCGCCAAGTGTCCCGCTTGTGACGATCATCGGAGCGAGCGGTTTTGAAGTGAACGCGGGGGTGTCCGAGGCAGACATCGGGAAGATCGCGCTTAATGACAAGGTCATGATGACGATCGATGCCTTTCCGGGAGAAACCTTTGAAGGTTCGGTCACCTATATCGCTCCGGCAGAGACGAATACGCAGGGGGTGATCAATTATGAAGTGAAGACTTCGTTCACAAAAGCCGATCCCCGATTGAAAAGCGGTTTGACGGCAAACCTCACGATCGTCACCGACCAAAAGGAACAGGTGCTTTTGCTGCCGCAATACGCCTTGCTCCAGAATGACCAAGGCGCTTTCGTACAAGTGCTTGTAGGCGGCGAGATCAAAGACATTCCCGTCACACTCGGGATACAGGATCAGAACGGCAACGTAGAGATACTTTCCGGCGTATCGGAGGGCGATCAAGTGCTGAATGTCGGACTGAAGAAGATCTAATTGAATTAAAGTACTACAGATGACTTGTCCCGTGAGAAATTCCACAAGAGAAACGAAATCGGTGTGGACGGGGACATAAGATGAATAAACATTTAGCGCATCTGTTATTTTATTTAAATTGCTCATGAGATGATCGAAGTACGCGACCTCAAAAAAGAATACGTCGAGGATGAAACCTCCACCCAGGCGCTTTGCGGCGTCTCGTTCTCTATAGAGAAGGGGGAATTCGTTTCGATCATGGGACCGTCCGGATCGGGGAAATCGACACTGCTGCATATTCTCTCTTTTCTTGATCGTCCGACCGGGGGTTCGTATACGTTTTCCGGAAGAAGCATTGATGACATGAGTGACAAGGAACTTGCTCATGTGCGGAACAAAGACATGGGTTTTGTGTTTCAGGCGTTCAATTTGCTTTCGCGCCTCAGCGTGTACGCCAACGTGGAGATCCCGCTTCTCTATTCCGATATTCCTCCGGCAAAGAGGCACGCACTGATAGAGGATGCGGTCCGCGCTGTCGGACTTGAAGAAAAATTACACACGGAGACCGGACGGCTCTCGGGGGGGCAGAAACAGCGTGTGGCGATCGCGCGGGCACTGGTGACGGATCCGAATGTCATCTTCGCCGACGAACCGACCGGCAACCTTGATTCGCACTCGGGTCTCGCGGTCATGGAGATACTCGCGGGACTTAATAAAAAAGGCCGCACGGTCATATTGGTAACGCATGAAACGCAAACCGCCGAATTCGCGAAACGCATCATTCTACTCAAAGACGGACTGGTGGAAAGCGACACGCCGGTCATTTTCGATGGTACGAAAAAAACTCAACTGAAATAGAACCTATGCTTTTCCGAGATGCTTTCAAAACCGCCACCCGATCGCTCGCGCACGGCAAAATGCGCTCGGTACTGACCATGCTCGGCATCGTGATCGGCATCGCCTCAGTGATCATCCTGATGTCGATCGGCCAGTCGGCGCAAAATCTGATATTGTCGGAGGTAGAAGGGATCGGCTCGGACCTCATTATCGTTATTCCCGGCGCGCCTGCCAGCGGAAATTTTTCCGCGCCCGCTTCCGCGCAGGGGATCATCATCACCAGTCTCAAGGAAAGAGATGCTGATGCGCTCCGCCGCGAGCCCTCCATCGTTGCCGTTGCGCCGGAAGTGCGCGGTCAGGCGGAAGTGGTCTACGGCAATAATGATGAGAGTGTCAGCTATCAAGGGGTCAACGCCGATTTCTTTGTGGCGAGAACGCTCGGAGTCAAAGAAGGCCGGGTACTCACCAAAAGCGATATCGATTCCGGCCTCCGTGTCGCCATCATCGGGCTCGATCTCGCGCAGACGCTTTTTAGCGAGCGGGTGACTCCTATCGACAAAACCATTCGCCTTAATAACATGTCGTTCCGCGTCATCGGCGTGCTCGATAAGGGCGGAAGCGGTCCGTTCGGCGTCGATCAGGGGAATATCGTCATCGTGCCGCTCTCGGTCGCGCAAAAACAGCTCCTCGGGATCAACTATTACAACGATATCGTCGTGAAGGCGAATTCGGAGTATGACGTGAACTTCGTAAAGTCGCGCATCGCTTTCGTTTTGCGCCAAAATCACGGGATCATGACCGCCGACAAAGATGATTTCGACATACGGACTCAGGAAGATATCCTCTCGCTTCTCGGGAACATCACTTCGATACTTACGCTTTTTCTCGCTGCGATCGCTTCGATCTCGCTTTTGGTCGGCGGGATCGGCATCATGAACATCATGCTCGTTGCCGTTACCGAACGCACCCGAGAGATCGGACTTCGCAAAGCGGTCGGCGCTACCGATACCGACATTCTGGAACAATTTCTCATTGAATCGATCTTGCTTACGCTTATCGGCGGAGCGATAGGCATTGCGGTCGGGGCGGGGATCGTCGGACTCATTTATGTTGTGCTTTCGACATTCTACGCTTCGCTCGGTTGGGCGTTCGCCTTTCCTATTTCTGCGGTCCTGCTCGGACTCCTCGTTTCGACCCTCTCCGGCGTTGCGTTCGGGATCTATCCTGCCCGCCAAGCCGGAAAAAAGAATCCGATCGATGCATTAAGATATGAGTAGGAACACATGGGAAAGTCTTCATATAATTCACTTGGTTGCTTAATTGTGGTTCTGTTTAGCTGTTCTACAGCAAATCGTAGCGGAGCACTTGCAAAAATATTAATTTTATTGCATAATATTTCACATTACACTGCGATAGGAATAGTATTGAAATAATTACATGGGAAATTTTTTTTATACGACTTCGGTCGTGCGTGGGCTTCTTATATTCATAAGCGGTGTTTTATTTTTTACGCAGACGGCATACGCGGCCGTGAGTTATAGCCAAACAGTGACGCTCGATCCTGGGTGGAATATCGTTTCGACCCCGCGACTTCTTGAATCTCACAGCTTTTCCGCACCGGAGACAATTGCTAATTTTTCAATTTATACGCTTGACCCTGCGCAGGCATCAGGATGGGCAACGATGGCAGACTTTGGTCAAAGTGAATTTATTCCGCTCTATGGGTATTTCATTAACAATAAAACGGCAACATCTCAGACGCTGACATTCAATTACAAAGCCAGTACGACGCCGAATGAACGATTGTTTGAGCGCACTTTTACTCAGGAAGGATGGTACTCGTTTGGCATTGCCAACCCAAGTTATGCGAAGGCGCAGGGGGATAATACGACAGACATAGACAACCCAGATCACATCCTCAACTCTTTGCTCGGCGCGACCAGCAATTACGATTCAGTTGTCGATTTTACAGACGCATCATTTGTCACAGATCCCGATTCCGTCGCGCTTGTTGATCAATGGAATCTCAAGATCCGTTCAGCAGATGTTACCGATACGACCGAAATTAATTCTTTAAATGATTTTCGCGAAACGAAAGGCTATGCGATCTATATTAAAAATCCAGGAGCAATTTTGAATGGTTTTCAAAATGCTGATATACCTCAGTGTGCTGACGGAATAGACAATGATGGAGACGGTAAAGTTGATTTCCCGGATGATCTTGGCTGTACATCAGCGCTCGACACCGGTGAGAGCAATCTTCCGGCAGGAACGATGACGCTCGCCAAGTCTCCCACATACGCGGACCAAACGGTGACTGTTCCGTGGACCGCGTATAAGATCGCTGAATATCAGGTCATCACTGCGGGTGACGACACGTTTGCGCTCGGTGTGCTCGGACTAGAACTTCTTGGGAGCACGACGACAGTTGAATCGCTTACGGACATCTATCTTGTCGTCGGAGGAACTACAACTCCCGGCTACGCGACGAGTACACGCGTATTCTTTTGGATAGGTGAAGGCGAAACATTTGCTCCGAATTCGACCACCAAAATTGACGTGTACGCATCGTTGCCGTCCATCATTGCCGGCGAAACGATCGCGACACAATTTGTTGTTGCAGGTGTTTCATATAATTCAGGGGAGATCGTTACGACTGATATTGTCGGCGGGCAGATGATCACCGCCTCGTCAACAACTTCAACGACCCCACCGTCACCACCTTTACCACCGTCGCCAGCATTGTTTTCTGATTGGTCCAACATACAGATCACCGACTTTCCCGGCGACGAAAACGTCTATTACGGTGAGTATCCAGCCTTGACTTCGAGCGATAATGGTTACGCCGTAGCATGGGAAGGCAGTGACGGAAGTCCGGTGGGAGAAAATATTTTCTTTCAGCGGCTTGATATCGATGGGAATCCCATTGGTCAAGCGCTTGAGTTGAGTGATCATGGCTATTGCGGCTGTCTTACTGCATATCCACCAAATATTTCATGGAATGGATCTGAATACGGCGTTGCGTGGATAGATGTACAACTGAATACGAATGGAACAATTCGCGGTAACTATTTACGGCTAGTTACTATCAACAATTCCGGTGCAACGACGAGCGATGAACTTGTTCGAATTGAGGACGGACAGGGAGGAGTAACGTGGACCGGCAGTGTAAATGGTTGGACGTTTTCACCATCATTCACAAATGGAGCCAGCGTCTCTGTCTCTTCAGGAAAAATTTATTTCAATTCGACAACCACCGTGAACGAACTTGTTTCTGCTGTCCCAGGCAATAATTCTCACCCGTTCCTGATCTCATCCGGGGCATACTTTGCTGTCGTTTGGATGAATGTGCAAAATAATAAACTTCAACTCTATTTTGGCTCAAAGCGAATGGGATCATCAACACCCGACACCACTGCGCCAGTCATATCCAATATTGCAACAACGAATATTACTGAATCATCTGCAAAAATAACATGGACGACTGACGAGTCGGCCGACAGTAAGGTATACTTCTTACCCGCTATTATTCTGGCAGGAAATGATGGTGGGTATGGGACGAGTCATTCCATCAACCTTGGTAATTTATCTTACCCCGCAACATATTCCTATGTTGTTGTTTCCAAAGACGCCAGTGGAAATACGGGAACGAGCAGTGAACAAAGTTTCACCACCGTAGGGCAGACAATCACCGCCGCTCAAGGTTTGCTTAATGCAACAATTGACGCATCCACCCCTCTCGCGGGGATTGTGGTCGGCAACTCAATGCCGAAGCTTGCATCCTTCAAGTTCTCAGCACTCAACGATTCTTTCACTGTTACCGAACTGACGGCGAAAGTAGCTTCGACAAGTGATGCGATGACGATAACAGAACTTGTGTTTAAGGACGGATCTACAGAATTGGCTCGAGTGCCGTTTGTTGGAGTTTATGCGAGCTCTACCGGATTTTCAATTGTCATTCCCTCTGGCTCAAGCAAGGTTATTGATGTTTATGCAAATCTTGGTAGTAGCAGCGGAGCAAATATTGGTGTAACGCTTTCGGGTTATGCGGCGATGAGTTCAAGCGGTGTGAATAGTTTTGAAAATGTGGATCTTGTTGGCAATGATATTTATGTCTTTAGGACACGTCCAACTATTAGAGATGTTTCCTTGTCGGCAACCCTTTCTACAGGAACAAAGGTTCTTGCTAGGTTCGCTATTGACGCCGATGCTGGAGGAACTTTGGCATGGAGAAAATTAACGGCAAACTTTACGAAATCGAGTAGTGTGAGTCTTGGTAATTTTCAAATTTTTGATCGTTCTACCGCGTATGATTGGTCCGGATTTCCTATACCTGGCGCACAGCCCGTTGCGGAAGGTGTCGCCTTGTCAGATGGAAATACAGCAACTTTTGTCTCCTCTGTTGACCAGGAAATCCACGCTGCTACCACAAAAGTTTATGAGATACGGGCGACAGTGAGCGGAGATCTTCAATCGGGAGATTATGTTACTACCTCAGTTGCACCCGCGAGACTTCAATATGATCCCCCGACATTTTTGTCTGGAGTTGCTTCCTCCTCAAATATCATCTGGTCAGATCTTTCCGCTAGTCCACATAGTGACGCATCTTTAGATTGGAATAATGATTATTTTATTCTGTATCAGTCTCATCAAGTTGAAGATCGTACGCTAACATATTGATTTGAAATAATATGAAAAAACTCATCATCAGCGCATTACTCTTCTTTCCTCTTAGTACGTTTGCGGCGTTACCCGTTTTCCCGATGTCGTTTTATGGGACAGTGACGATAAATGGGACCGCTGCACCGGTTGGAACGGTCATACATGCATATTATGGAACGACACTTGCGGGACAAGTTACCGTAAATGAAGTCGGGGTCTATGGGTACGACAACCCGACAAAACAACAGCTTTTGCTTGGCGTGGGAACCGGCACGATCCGCTTCACTGTGCAATCGGGTTCGGTCAATGGCGGAATAGGAACTGAAGGTGCAACTCTGCAAACGCACTCTGCATTTGTTTCTGGGGAAGCAGTTCCCAAAGATTTTGCATTTACATGGAGTGCGCCGGCACCCGCACCGACACCATCTCCCGCACCATCGAGTGGTGGCGGAGGCGGTGGAGGTGGCGGCGGGGGAGGAACATCGATCCTCTACGGATGTATGGACAAGAAGGCCATAAACTATAGTCCCATAGCGAACACGGACAACAAGGCGTGTGTTTATCCGATCATCGCCGCTACCGCGCCAGTGATCAGCACAACCACCGTTGTTACGACGAACACTCAGCCGTCAGGAGAGGTTCTCGGTGCGACAACTATCGCCACATTCAACTTTACGCGCAATCTTTCAGTTGGCTCATCGGGGGTTGATGTCACCGAGCTCCAAAAGCGTCTCACTGCTGACGGTTTATATTCCGGTCCGATCACCGGATATTTTGGTCCGTTGACTGAGGGTGGAGTGAAGAAGTTCCAATCTGCGCATGGAATTGAACAGGTCGGAAATGTCGGACCAAAAACACGTGCAGCGCTCAACCAGTCTGGTCTTGGTGTGCTTGGCGCCTCGACAGTCGCTTCTGCGGCCTCGATGACTCCAGAAGTTCGCGCCGCTCTCATAAAGCAGTTACTCGCGGTGATCATTGAACTTCAGAAACAGCTCGCGGAGCTCAAAGCGAAGACACCGTGACCACGTGGCACCGCGCTCCTGTCGGTGTCGCGAGATGGGGATAAAAATCCTTGAAAAAAGGACTCAAGTTGGTCTTGCGTAGCAGTAAAAATTATGCTAACATGTTGTACAATATGATGATTTTCGCGCCGTCTCGCGGGAAATTGGGGAAAACGGTGCTTTTGCTGGCCGCGATCCTTTTCTTGTGGACAGCGACATTCGGATTGCTGTATCACACGGGGCAGATGAATCTCGACGGCACAATAAGCGGTTGTCTGTTCGACGGACAAACAGAAGCATGCACGATGAATTTTTCCGAACACGTCAGTCTCTGGCAGAGTATATTGAGAAGTTTGCCGGCAAGTTTTGCGTTGTTCTCTATTTTTGCCGCGATATATTTTGCCGCGGCAGTTCTTTGGCAGAGAACGTTGTTCGAGTTATCCGAATATGCCGCTTTCAGGAGAAGGCTTTACATAAAACAGCATCCCCATGTGCGTCTTTTTGATACGCTGAGAGAAATTTTTTCACAGGGTATCCTCAATTCAAAGATCTACGCGACTGTGACAATGTAGTCTTGCGGATTTGCCGGACCAGATTTGGTTTGTTTTTGGCAAATGTTCACCGCAAGGCTTTTTGTTTGCGTCTTTGACTTAGAAGCTTCTGCAAAAAACATGAATAAAACTCTTATTGCCATCACACTCATTGTTGCCGGTCTCATCGGTCTTCTCATCTGGAAAAGTCCGCCGCCAAGGACTATCGCATCTGACCCGGATACCGGAACAAAAAGCACACTCGACGCCCCCGAAACATTCTATGATTTCGGCACGATCTCGATGAAAGACGGCTATGCCACAAAAGACTTTGTGGTTTCAAATCCGACCGACAAAGATGTTTTCGTCTCGACGCTGGTCACTTCATGCATGTGCACCGCGGCATTTATGGTGAAATCCGACGGAACAATAAGGGGCCCTTTCAAAATGCCGGGCATGGGTTATGTTCCTCCGGTGAATGAAACGATCAACGCCGGTGAGCGCTTTGTCGTCCGGGTCGTTTATGATCCCAACGCGCATGGTCCTGCCGGTGTCGGGCCTATTAACAGACTCGCCATACTTACCGAGGAATCCGGGGCGACGGTCCAATTCGAAATAAAGGCATTGGTGACCCCATAACGGTTATGAAAAAAACCATAACGACACTCTTCGTTGTCGCCGCTCTTATTATCGCAATAGTTCTTTTGAAGCAAAGCGACGGAGCCGCTTCACTCATCTGGAATATCAGCAATCAGGGAGCATGGCTTTTGCCGCTTGTCCTCATTTCCGCTTTGCTCGACAGTGTTCATCCGTGCTCATTTTCCATCTTGCTTATCACGATCGCGTTCTTGTTCGGCATGCAGCTCTCGAGAAAGAAGATCATGGAAATAGGCGGAGTGTACATTGCGGGGATCTTTGTGGCATATTTCCTGATCGGCATCGGTATACTCCAGGTTCTGCATCTCTTCAACACGCCGCACTTCATGGGCAAGCTTGGAGCAACGCTCTTGATCGCGTTCGGAGTCATTAATATTCTGAATGAGTTTTTTCCGAAATTCCCGATCAAACTCAGGACTCCCGCCGCATCGCATACCGCAATGGGCAGGCTCATGGAACGCGCTTCGATACCTGCCGCATTCGGACTCGGCGCGCTCGTCGGCATCTGTCAGTTTCCGTGTATGGGCGGTCCGTACCTGATGGTCATCGGGCTCTTGCACGATCAGGTCACGTATCTCTCCGGATTGGGTTATCTGATGCTCTACAATCTGATCCTTATCGTCCCGCTCGCCGCGGTGCTCTGGATAGCGGCGGATGAGACCATTGTGGATAAAGTGCAGGATTGGAAAAAGACCAACATGAAAGGTGTACGTTTCTGGGCAGGCCTCGCCATGATCATTATCGGCATCTTGATTTTCTTCATCTAGAACATGAACTCCGTGAGCGGTTTCACAAACAGAACCGGAGAAGGACAAAAGACGATGGCCACTATTATCAGCACTATGCTCAAGAATTATCATGAAAACTTCTCACAAGGTGAATAGTACAGCACCGACGATTGGCGAATTCCTCGCAAAGATCGAATCGCTGAAAGAAAAAACCGGGGTTGATCTCTCGACTGCGGAAGATCTGAGTATCGCCGTTATGAACATGATCAGCCTGGAAGAACATTTCTTCTTTACCGGCGTCAAAACAAAGCATGATGAATACTTCAACACATCGCTTGAGATCCGGAATATCCGGAAAGAACTGCTGGCGGAACTGATGCCGAACCACGAAGGTGAAACATGGTGCATCAGCAAGCACCTACTTTCCGCCACCATGCGTCTGATCGAGGTCGGCAACAAGTTGCATTCTGAAAACAAGAAAGAAGAAGCGAAGAACATGTTCGAAAAGGCCTATAAGGTGTATGCGATATTCTGGGCGCTGAAGTTGAAATTATTAGACGGCCGCTCTGTAAGCAGTGCGGCAAAGAACAGTTCGCAGCTTGAAGATCTGGTCAGCAAACTTGCCGATTGCTGCGATGAGTAATAATTTGAATCCCGTAAATTATGGTAAACGAAATTGAACAACACCTGTCGGAACAAAAAGCGGTACTGAGTGCCGCGGTAAAAAAAGATCACACGCTGGCGGCGAGCGTGCTGGTCTCTTCGATCATTCTCGCGGGTGCCTGGATATATACTGCGGAGTCAACTGTCGGTTTTGCGCCCGGGCGGGGAGAAACCGATTTGTCGAAACTGGAGGAAGAAGTCCTGCCATCCAAAGGAGTCCTATTGCCGGTCACGTGGGATGATCTCGGCGTCAAACTGGTGAACGAGGGAGTGATCGACGCGGAAAAATTCCGAACGATCTATGCCGAGAGGGACTCATTTACCGATGAATACAGCGATCTGCTCCTGGAAAACAATAACGGAAAAATGACGATCACGGCGGATAATTCCGGTTATCTGCTCAATCTCTTCTGGGCGCTTGGCCTTGCGAACAAGAACCGGATATTAGATGAAGGTGAAATGACGAACCCGGCATACGGCGGCGCGGAAAATTTCGCGTCAACAGCCGGTTGGACGATCGCAAGAGGTGATGCGATGGAGCATTATAGCCGTCATGCATTCATCGCGCTCACCGCGGAACAGCAGGTGCTTGTTGAGAAAGTCGCAAAAGGCATCTACAGGCAGTGTTGCGGCAATTCAACCATTTTTCCCGACTGCAATCATGGCATGGCCATGCTCGGATTGCTGGAGCTCATGGCTTCACAGGGGGTGAGCGAAAAAGATATGTGGGAAACCGCACTTGCGGTGAATGCCTACTGGTTCCCCGACAATTACCTCACCATTGCGACTTACATGAAAGGGAGGGGTGTAGAATGGAGTAAGGTTGATCCGCAGGAAATACTCGGCGCGGATTATTCCAGTTCGCGGGGATATGCGAATATCGCCGCAGAGACCGCGGCATCTTCACGAAAACAAAACGGAAGCGGGTGCAGTCTCGAAGATCAGCCGGGAGAACGTGGGCGTCAGCAGGTAGGTTGTGGGATATAATAAATTTTGCATTACGAATGAAAAATATCTCGCATAAAACGACATTAAAAGGATAGAACGTATACCATGGCTCATCAACAACCGAAAAAAGTAAAACTGAAGATCCATGGCATGCATTGCGCAAGTTGTGAGGTCCTTATCGAACGGAAATTCAAAAAAGTTTCCGGTGTAGAAAAAGTGTACGTCAACCATGCGAGTGGCAAAGCCGATCTCTTGTGCTCACGCGAGCCCGATATCCGGGAGCTCAATCGACTGGTTGAAAGAGACGGCTACACGGTCTCTCTTTGGCATGACCGCAACAACACGACCGTACGGGCGGCAATACACAAGAATACCGCCGACGATTATATCCAGATGGGAGGGATCTTTCTCATGATCGTCGCGGTGTACTATATGCTGAAACAATTCGATTTCCTGCCGAACTTTTCCATTACCGAACGCATGAACTACGGACTGATCTTCATGATCGGATTGTTCGCCGCAGTCTCCTCATGTATTGCCGTTGTGGGCGGACTGCTTTTGGCGATCGCGTCGAAGCATAATGAGCTCTACCCTGATCTTACCGGGGTGCAAAAATTCAAGCCGCATATCTACTTCAATCTCGGGCGCATCGCCGGGTACACGCTTTTCGGAGGCATCGTCGGGGCGCTCGGGTCGGTGCTCACGCTTTCACCAAGGGTGAACGGCTATCTCATGGTCTTCGTCAGCATGATCATGTTGATACTCGGATTTCAGCTACTGCATCTTTTTCCGGGATTGCGGAGACTCACTCCAAAAATGCCGAAATTCATCAGTCATAAGATCCATGATCTCTCTGCGAAAGAAAACAGAGGTGCGCCGTTCACGCTCGGTGCGTTAACATTCTTTCTTCCCTGCGGGTTCACTCAAGCGCTCCAGCTCTATGTGCTGGCGACTGGCGATTGGAAAGTCGGGGCATTGACGATGATGGTCTTTTCTTTGGGGACATTGCCCGCACTGCTCTCACTTTCCGCTGTTTCCAGTTTTGTCAAAGGTGCGTTCCAAAAGCATTTCCTTAGATTTGCCGGCGTGTTGATCGTTTTGCTCGGCGCGTACAATATCAACAATGGATTGGTGCTTGCCGGGTACAATATTAACCCGGTTTCGGCATTTCGGTCCGGGCAGAATGTTGACCGATCAGACATGCCGGTCGCGAAGATCGTTGATGGAAAACAGATCGTCAAAATGACCGTGAAAGGGCTGGAATATCAGCCGAATCGGTTCACCGTTATCGAGGGAGTGCCAGTCGAATGGCAGATCGACGGCAGAGATGCGATCGGGTGCGGACGCGTGCTGGTCATGCCGACGATAGGGTTAAATAAGTATCTTTCCCCCGACGGAATGACCACGATCACATTCACTCCGACAAAAACGGGAACTATCCCATTCAACTGCAGTATGGGCATGATGACGCGCGGTTCTGAGTTCGTCGTGGTGCCGAACACGGAAGGAATTGTCGGCGCCAACATTGAAGCCGTGCAAAAGACGAAGACTCCGGTGTGCGATCCCGAGATCGCCAGCTGCTTAATACAGAAACTCGCGATCGAAGTTTCGCGGGAAAGAGGCATCTCTCCTTCATCGCTTACCGTCAAGAAGGGGGTACCCGTTGAATTGACCATCGACAACAAGGTTCCGCTGGGTGGCTGCATGTCCGTCTGGGTCATACCGAAGTACGACGTTACGATCCCGATGGAGGTCGGTGTCGTTAAAACTACATTTACGCCGACTGAAACGGGAACGACGTATATCACCTGTAGTATGGGTTCGAAGATGGCCGAAATTATCGTTAAAGATTAACAACATGAAATTTACACCGATAGGTCACCGTGAACTGAGCACAATATACGTCTGTCCGAAATGCGGTCTTTCGTATAAAGATGCCGAGATGGCAAAAAATTGCGCGAAGTGGTGCGGAGGAACAGCACAATTGTGATTGCTTATCAAATGGAAAATCATTCACACTCATGAAAACCACCGTTGTGATAATAGAAGGCACGCATTGTAATGCCTGCAAACTGCTCATCGAAGATGTCTGCAAAGACATCAAAGGAGTAAGCTCGTGCAGTGTTGATTTTGAGACCGGAAGGACGGTCATCGAACACGATGAACAGTTTGCACCCGCCACATTCAAAAAAGAGATCGAAAGTCTGGGTCAATACAAGCTAAAAAGTTAATTCACCAGCATATGGGATCCGACGAAACTATCGTGATTATCGCAAGTGCATTTGGTGTCGTTTTCACTTATTGGTTTTTTCTCGCAAAGAAAGACAAAGCAGTGGAGGCTTCCGACTCGATAGATATCGTCGTCGAAGGAGGATATGCTCCCGAGGTTATTGCAATACCGAAAGGGAAAAAGATCACACTGAATTTTCTCCGCACCGACCCCACCGCCTGCCTCGAAGACGTCGTGCTCGGAGATTTCAATATCCGCCGACATCTCCCGCTCAATGAAAAAGTGGCCGTAGAACTAACGCCTAAACATAGCGGTGAATTCGTGTATACCTGCGGAATGGGCATGTATCACGGTAAAATAATCGTCAAATGAACATGGGACAGACAAAAAAAACATTTTCGGTCAAAGGAATGCACTGCGCTTCATGCGTGGTCATGATCGAACGCTCGCTCAAAAAAGTGGACGGCGTCTCGAGCGCCACCGTCAATCTCGCAACGGAAAAGGCGACGGTGACGTATGATCCTCTGAAAGTGAGCGATGAAAAATTATCCTCCGCTGTGTCGAACGTCGGCTATCAGGCCATCGTGAACGAGGAAATAAGAACGGAGGACGAAGAAAAGGAAGAAAAAGAAAAGGAACTTCGCGATCTACGCCGCAAAGTTGCCGTCAGTCTCATTTTTGGCGCACTGCTTTTGTGGGGAAGTTTTCCGTGGCTGATCGATACCGCGCCCGCCGCTCTGAAGGATTTCTGGGTGCAACTGCTCCTTGCCATCCCGGTCCAATTCTGGGCGGGATATGGATTCTATCGGGCAACGATCTCCGCGCTCAGGCATCGGACGGCGAATATGGATACACTGGTCGCCATTGGTACGACGGTCGCTTTCGGATATTCCGCGTTCGTCACGGTCTTTCCTCAATTGGTGATGAAGATCGGGATCGAACCGATGCCGTATTACGATACTGCGACCGTGATCATCGGACTCATTTTGCTCGGTCGTTATTTTGAAGCAAAGGCGAAGGCGGGGACATCAGAGGCCATCAAGAAACTTATCGGACTCCAAGCAAAAACAGCCCGCGTGCTGCGAAACCCCGAAGGAAAGCCTGCTTCCTACGAGGCGGGCGGCAAAGAAATGGATATACCGATCAGTGACGTCATCATCGGCGATATTCTCCGCGTTCGTCCCGGAGAAAAAATTCCTGTGGATGGTATCCTTGTCGAAGGAGAATCCTCCGTCGATGAATCAATGCTGACCGGCGAAAGTATTCCCGTCGATAAAATTGTCGGCGACACGATAGTCGGCGCGACAATGAACAAGACGGGTACGTTCACCTTTAAAGCGACAAAAGTGGGCGCAGACACCATGCTCGCACAGATCATTAAGCTAGTGCAGGAAGCGCAAGGGAGCAAGGCCCCGATCCAGCGGCTCGCCGATCTCATCTCTTCGTATTTTGTTCCGATCGTGCTCATGCTTGCGATCCTTACGTTCGCCGTTTGGTACGTTTTTGGTCCGGCACCCGTTCTGCTTTATGCGCTCTTGAATACAGTCGCCGTGCTGATCATCGCCTGTCCGTGTGCCATGGGTCTTGCCACTCCAACCGCTATCATGGTCGGCACCGGAAAGGGTGCGGAACATGGTGTGCTCATCAAAGATGCCGAAAGTTTGGAAATTGCACATAAATTAAATACGATCATTTTTGACAAGACCGGCACGCTCACAAAAGGGAAGCCGGAAGTGACTGATATTCTTCCGTTCGGTTTGATAGACCGGAATGAATTGCTGAGACTCGCGGGTTCCATCGAAAAGGGCTCCGAACATTCGCTGGCCGAAGCAATCGTCGCCGCTGCCGAAGCACAACAGCTTGTGCTCGCGAAAGTAGAAAAGTTTCAGGCGATTCCCGGACATGGCGTGGAAGGGATTGTCGAAAACAAAAGGATCATTTTCGGGAACAAGCGATTGATGGACAAAGAATCCATTGACGTGCGTAAAGCAGAGAGTGAGATCGGCAACATGGAAAACAACGGGAAGACCGTCATGATGATCGGCGTCGAGCACAAACTCGTCGGCATTATCGCTGTTGCCGATGTCATCAAAGAGAGCGCAAAAGAAGGACTCGTCGCTTTGCAGAAACTCGGCATCGAAACGGTTATGATCACCGGGGACAACAAGAGAACGGCGAATGCTATAGGTCAGAAATTGGGCATCACGAGAATTCTCGCGGAAGTGCTGCCGGGGGAGAAAGAGGCGGAAGTACGAAAGATCCAGTCGGAGGGGAAAGTGGTGGGCATGGTCGGCGACGGCATTAACGATGCTCCGGCGCTTGCCGCTGCGAATGTCGGGATCGCGATGGGGAGCGGGACGGATGTCGCCATCGAAGCCGCCGATATTACGCTCATCAACAAAGATCTGCGTTCGGTCGCGGCTGCGGTTGTGCTGTCGAAAAAGACCATGAGGACGATCCGCCTCAATCTTTTCTGGGCATTCGGTTACAATGTACTCCTTATCCCCGTGGCTATGGGGGCGCTCTATCCGCTCTTCGGACTCTTATTGAATCCGATATTGGCATCGATCGCCATGGCGACAAGTTCTATTTCCGTGGTGGCAAACTCACTGCTGCTGAAGAGAAAAAAGATCGTTTGATACATCAGCATCTGCGGGCGTCATGGTTCATCGCGGCTCGATTGTGGACGAAAGGGTATGCGGAGTATAATTATCAAGGAGATTATTCATGAGTTCATATTAAGAATCATCTATGTTGGCCACAAAGCATTTATTGAAAGTGTCGATGGCATGGATCAGTATCGTTTATGTCGTTTGTTACGGCGGAGTAGCACTTTTTCCGTCCAGCCGTCCGTTGTTCATGAAGTATGCTCTGCATACCAATGATACGTTGGGCGAAAATGTCATGACGTTGACGACATTCATTTCGGGACTTGTCATATGGAACGTTGTCGCCGTGCTTGCCGTCTGGTTATTTATCACACTTTTTAACCGCATAAAAGCATAAATTTATGATGGGATATTTATATGGTTATGGTTACGGGGGAATGATGGCAGGGCAGGGAGTATTCAGCCTCTTTTTCATGCTCATTGTGCTCATCGATCTTGTTCTACTCGGTCTTTGGCTTTGGCAGCAAATTTCGAAAAAATAACCTTGCGTAGATCTACCCTGCGTCGGCTGTGCGTGGTGCGTGTTATAATCTCCTCGTGAATCGGGAGATGCACTGTACGCCGAGTTTTCTCTATGCCCTTCTGGGGTTGAGCATTTTGCTTGCGGTTGGTTCGCTTGCATACCGGAATTTTCGGCTTGAAGAAGAACGCTCAAGACTGGAAACGGAATTAAGCACGATGAGAGAGGAATACGCTTCGACATCGGTGCACCTGCTCGCCGATATCGATACGCTCGGTCAATTGCTCGCGACAACGACGAAAGAGCGGGACAATCTTGAGGAAAATCTGGAAGAAGAACAGATCCTTATCGACCTCATGCGTTCGCAGGTCGAGTCGGTCGTCGGCGCCGTCGATACGCTTAAAAAAATAAACGGCATCGACCGTGAACTCTTGCAAAAATATTCGCGTGTCTATTTTCTGAATGAAAATTATGTGCCGAAGGATGTTGTTGTTATTCCCGACGATTATGCATATGAACCCGAGAATAAGAAACCCATTTTGGATGAGGTCTGGCCTTTCCTCAAGCAGTTGATCGATGATGCCGCCAAAGAGGGGATTGATCTGCGGGTGATCTCGGGCTATCGTTCATTCGGTACGCAAGGGCTTCTAAAATCGACGTATATTGTGTCCTACGGCAACCGATATGCGAGTCAGTTTTCCGCGGATCAGGGGTATTCCGAACATCAGCTGGGAAGTACGGTCGATTTCACGACGCTTGAGCTCGGAGCGAACTTCACCGCTTTTGGAAAGACCGAAGCGTACCGCTGGCTTACTGATCATGCGTACGAATACGGCTTCGTCGCCTCCTATCCCAAAACGAACACCTATTATATATTCGAACCCTGGCACTGGCGTTTCGTCGGGAAAAAACTGGCGCAGGAGCTTTATGCGAACAATAAATATTTCTATGACATTCCGCAGCGCGATATAGATACCTATATCGGTTTCCTTTTCGACAATTGACGGCACAGCTCGGCACGGCCGGATTTTTCAAAGAAATTTTGGCAAACAGCAAAAATTGTGTTATTCTTATTCAAGAAGCTGAGTAAACCAGAGGCGATAATCCTATGCAAAATTCAAAGTACATGAGCAAGGTGAAAGGACACGCCCTCGTGCTCGGCGGGTCCGGCGGGATCGGTTCCGAGATCGTGCGCGCTTTTGCCGCGAACGGCGTGAAAAAAATTTCGTTCACTTACGGGCGCAATGGTGTTGCAGCGGAGAAGCTCGCGAAAGAGCTCAGACGCGCCGGAGTCAAAGCCTACTTTGCGCCTGTTGACCAATCGGACAAGTCGGCGGTGGAAACGTTCCTTGATGATGCAGTGCGGGCGACCGGTGAAGAGATAGCGATCGCCGTGAATGCCATTGGTATTTCTCCCAACAAAGATCTTGAACAGCAGACCCTGGAAACCACCGGTGGCGGTCCCGACGACAAGGGCTGGCGTGATGTTTTCGAGGTCAACGTGTTCGGGTGCTTCATCTCGACGCGCGCGATCGCCGAACGCATGAAGAAAAAACGGGTAAAAGGATCTATCGTGCTCATCACGTCGACAAATGGGATCAATTCACAGTCTTCGATCTCCGTGCATTATGACGCGTCGAAAGCGGCACAGAGTCATATGATGCGGATACTTGCCGAACACTATGCGCCGCACGTTCGTATCAACGGCGTTGCACCGGGATGGATCGACACACAGATGAATGCTACCCTGCCGGCAAGCGAGCGGCGCAAGGAGATGAAAAAGATCTGGACGGGCCGTTTTGCGGAACCGCACGAGGTCGCGAAATTCATCGTATTCATCTCCGGCGACGGGGGATCGTATACTTACGGCCAGAATTTCATGGTCGACGGCGGATATCGATAGTTCCACAAAAGCCCCGCTTTGCGGGGTTTTCTTTTCTACGGCAGAGGCGTTTCCGGACGCTCTGGTGGTGTTATGATAGAAAGGTTCGCCGGAATGACCATGCGAAAAAATATCTTATTCAGTATCAGTTCGCTCGGGCTTGGGCACGCAACACGTACGCTTGCGGTCATTCGGGCGTATCTTCCCACCCACGAGGTGCATGTCATTTCGGCCGGTTACACTCTCCATTTTCTCAGGGGTGAACTCGAGGGAGCGCGGGTGACTTTTTATGAATGCAAAGATTATCCGCCATTGGAAAGGGGAGCGGGATGGAAATTTTACTGGTATCTTTTGATCGACGTGTTGGCTACGGTGGTGACCATCGGACGCGAACAGGCATTCGTGAAAGCGCTTGCGAAACGGATCGACATTGAATGCATCATCGCGGACGGCAGATACGGCTCGTATTTGAGCGCGGTGCCCTCGTTTCTCATTTCGCACCAGATCAGTTTTGTCATGCCGCGCGGACTCGGTATGTTCCAGCGGTTCGCCGATCTGCTCAATTATATTTCATTCAAGAAATTCGATGCGCTGCTCATTCCCGATTACGCGGATGACGAATACAATCTGGCCGGGGCGCTTTCACACCATCCGATGCTTCGGCGTTTGAATCACCACTACATCGGAGTGCTTTCATCGATCACGCCGCTTGAGATGCCGGAAGATATCGATATCTTATTCAGCACTGGCGGTTTTTTATCGGAGCATAAACCGACCTTCGTGAACAAACTGATCGAGGAGGCGAAGGCCATTCCCGGTAAAAAAGTATTCATTCTCGGAAAAGTACACGATCATGGTCGTCAGATCTTAGAGAGCGGGATCGAGATCTATTCATCGGTTCAAGGGAAAGAGCGTCAGGAGCTTTTCAATCGGGCGAAATTCGTCGTTACACGCGGCGGTTATACGACGATCATGGATCTGATCGAGTTGGGAAAGCATGGGCTCCTTTTCCCGACCCCGGGACAGACCGAACAGGAATATCTTGCGGAACTTCACGGGAGGAAGAAGCATTTTTTCGCGTCTTCGCCTGAAAAAGTCGACGTGCGTCGGGCGAACGAAGAGCGGAACACACTCACGCTTTTTCATCCGCCATGGAAAACTGCCGGATCGGTGAAAAAGATCAGGGCTATCGTCGAAGAAGCGACACGGCCGAACTTTTTTTCGATCATCATTCCGGCGCATAATGAAGAAGGGTATATCGAAGAGACGCTTCAGCATATCAAAAATCTTGATTATCCCTTGAACGCATTCGAGGCACTCATCATAGAGAACGGTTCTTCCGATCGAACGGAAGAGATCGCCAGGCGATTCGAGGGCGGCAATGTGCGCGTTTACCAATCGCCGCGAGGAGTTTCAAAGGCAAAGAATTTCGGCTTGGATAGGATCTCCGAGAAAAGCGACTGGGTTGTTTTTCTCGATGCCGATACGGAGCTTGGGCGTCCGTTCCTCCGCGATCTCGATCGTTATTTGCGGCGGTATAAAGCACAGAACTTCTCCGTCGGCACAACTGCGGTAAAACCTCTCGAAAATAAGAGTGTTAAGGCGCGCGCATGGTTTTGGTTCTATAATTTTGGTCACAAAATAACCGGAACATCCTTTGCTATACAGCTCATGCGTGCACCGCTCAGAAAGCATGTGCGTTTTGACGAAGCGATCCACTTTGCGGAAGATCTGAAATTCATCAAAGAATTACTGCAATTTGGAAAATTCCTTTATTTTCCCACTGAGACGGTCGGGACATCCACGCGACGTTTTGATGCGGTCGGCTGGTTCAGATTATACGTGCGATGGACATGGCAGGCGCTCGTACTTTCCAAAACAGAAAAGAAGACGACGCATTATCACGTCATTCGTTGATGCGGAGGAATTTTTCGGCACGTTTTGGTTTGCTCCATAAAGAGATTTGCGCTCGTTTGCTTATTTTATAAAAATGACGTATAATCTTACTGACCCAACTCAACTGTTCCAGCGCAACTGTTCCAGCGGATATCGAGCATCAGGAAAGCGAGTCATTTTTTTATAGTCTATTGTCGAAAAAGCATGAAACCATGGTTTCATCATTGCAAGTTCCATTTTTCCAATAAGGAATTTTTGTCTTCCGTGTTCATGGCGGTTTTTTTATTGGTTGCGAGCCTTCTCATCAACTGGTATGCGGGAACATACGCGACCGAAAAAGCGAGCAATGCGGTCACCGACATCATCCTCTCGAATATAGCCCCCCGCGATGTCGATGTGGTCTATGTCTATGGCCCGATAGTTTTTTGGCTCTTTATCGCGTTCCTTTGTTTCAAGGATCTGCACAAGCTGCCGTTCACGTTCAAATCGATCGCCTTGTTCGTGGCTATCCGGTCAGTGTTCGTCAGCCTAACACATATCGGACCGTTTCCTTCGCAGATACCCATCGAGTCGGATCTCATCAGCTGGTTCGCATTCAGCGGAGATCTCTTTTTTTCAGGACATACGGGTCTTGCATTTCTGATGGCGCTCGTATTTTGGGATAATCGTTTTCTCAGGATCTTGTTTATCGGCGTTTCGATTCTCTTCGGCGTCGTCGTACTTCTTGCGCATCTGCATTATTCGATCGATGTGCTCTCCGCTTTTTTCATCACCTACACGATCTATCACATGGCCAGGGTATTCTTTAAAAAAGACGAGCAGATCTTTCAGAAGGGGCTTGCCGCATAGCTCAAGGTTTTTTCTTTTTGCAGGAAATAACGCTCCAGGTCATTTCACTTGCCGTTCTTTTCCTTTATACTGCGTTCATCGTATGATGCCGCTTGTCCGGCATACGGCGCTCACATGGAAGTCTATCTCGTTCAATTTGGCACGCTTGCCTTCGTTCATTTTCTTGTCGTCATCACTCCGGGGCCTGATTTTGCACTGGTCGCGAGCAGAAGTCTTTTGTTGTCGCGAAGAGAAGCGCTTGTCACCGCACTCGGCGTCGTTTCGGGCGTCGCCATACACCTGACCTACACACTTTTTGGTGTCGTGGCGCTCCTCGGTCAGTCTTCGGTGCTCTTCGATGTTGTGCGCTGGTCCGGAGCGCTCTATCTCACCTATCTCGGGTTGCGTTTTTTATTTGCTCGCGGAAGTCCGATGAATATTCTTCCCGGTGCTCCCGCACATTCGCTTCGACAGGCGTATTTGAGCGGTTTTTTCTCCAATTTACTCAATCCGAATGTCCTCTTCTTTTTTGTTGCGCTTTTTACGCAAATCGTTTCGCCGGGTACTCCTCTTCTGGTCAAATTCATCTATGCGACAGAGATCCTTCTGGTCACCGTCCTCTGGTATACGTTCGTTGCGTATATCTTGAGCACACCGCGTTTTCGGGGACGATGGGAAAAGTATTCCCGCGCAATCGAGCTCTTGGCGGGTCTGGTGCTCGTCGGGTTCGGCATTCACCTTGGTTTGCAGTGAATCGATGAAGTTTTATAGAATAGAGGCGCGAGGTATTCTGGATGCTCCTAATAAAAAAGTCGCCCTCAATGAGGACGACATGGTTGTGTGCGCTCAAGCCAAATGCATTCCTCCGTTGACGCAGAGCACGTGTCCGGTCATGTAGGATGCGGTGGCAAGATAGAGCGCTGCATCCGCGATCTCGTCGGGCTTACCGAAGCGACCAAGCGGAATTCGTGCGAAGAACTTTTTGGTGACTTCTTCGGGGATCCCCGCGGTCATCGAGGTCTCGATAAAACCGGGAGCAATTGCGTTGATGCGCACCGTCGGTGCGTATTCAAGCGCAACAGCACGCGTCATACCTTCGACGGCGGATTTTGAGGCAATGTAATTCACTTGGCCTTTGTTCCCCATACGCGCCACGATGGACGAGATGTTGATGATCGCACCGCCGCCTTCCTGTTGCTTCATGGGCGGTGCAAGAGCACGCATCATGAGGAACGGACCTTTGGCGTTCACGTTCATCACCGCGTCATAGTCTTCTTCGGGCATCTTGGAGAGAAAGTTGTCCCGGGTGATGCCCGCGTTGTTGATGAGGACATCAATTCGCCCGTTGAAGAGCGTAAGAGCATGGTCGATGAACGTTTTGATGCTTGCCTTGTCCGTAACGTTCAGTTGGTGAAAATGGACGATCCGTCCCTTCTCTTTCCGCATTTCGGCGACTGCCGCGAGACCGGCGTCTTGGTTCATGTCTCCGATGAGGACGAGCGCTCCTTCGTCGGCAAACCTTCGTGCAGTTGCCGCCCCGATCCCTTGTGCGCCGCCGGTTATGATAACCGTTTTGCCTTTAAGCTTCATTGTCGCCTCCCTTGGAGGATTTTGAAAAGGTCAGTTCACTATCATATTCCGGCAACCTTGTCTTTTTGTCAAAAAATCGGAGACGTGCAAAAAACTCCACAACAGAATCCGTGCTTTTGTGAAGAGTATCTCAGCGCAACCTTCGGTAAATACGCGGAAGTCCTTTCTCTGTCAGAAAATGGCACGAGCGAGCGTACGAAATTGTGTACAGAGTTGATTATTTCTCAAAGGGGTTCTAGGCTAATGAAGAGAGTTATTTGAATTCACGTCCGACCGGAGAAACCTATGGGGGCACCTGAGGTACTTGAGGGGGCCTTGATCAGGCACTTTAAAAAAGATCGCTTCAAGCGTCTTTTATACAAGATCGCACATAGCTCGCACTACCTTCCGCCGGAGTTTACGAAGGGAAGAGCAGCGATCTTTCATGGTTATACCGGGCATTCCAGGCAACCTGCCATACGGCACATGGTAGATGTCTTGTACGAGAAGATGTACTTTACCGTGTTCACATGCGATTTTCCCGATCATGGACTTTCGGTTGATCCCACAAAAAAATCAAACCTCGGAAGGGTCAAGTCATTCCTTCGCTGGATACAGACGGTATATGTGGCGACATATCAGATCCTCAAGTTGCGTTCAGAGGAAAACCCCGGCGTGTTTTTGATCGGCGAAAGTGCGGGTGCTCTCGCGATCATCCGGTTTCTTCAGGTGCATCAGGAGGTGCAAAAATATCTGGCAGGGGTCGTTATCCTCGCGCTGCCGCTTGAAGTTGACCAGAATGCATCGAAGTGGGTACAGAAACATAAGAGATTTCTTGAGCCGGTGTTTAGCTTGCTCGCATGGTTTTTCCCCAACTTACCCGTCGGTGACCTGCCCGAAGGAGATAAAGAGGACTCGCTGGAGTATCATGGCAAAGTGCGTGCCCGCCCCGCAAAAGAAATACGTGACGCGGTCTTTGAGGCGCGTCAGAGCCATGCAATGAAAAATATCACGGTGCCGATCTTGTTCATTCATAGCGACTCGGACGGCGTGGCACTTCCGGAGCATGTGGAGATCGCCTTTCGCTCTGTTGCGACACCTGAGGACAAAAAGGAGTTCATCATCTACCGTGGCGCTCCGCATCGGGTCCTCCACTTTGCGGTGAATGACATTCAGCGGTGGATCGAAAAACGCAACAAGGCGAAAGACTGGATGCCATTCCAGCAAGAAGGGGTGGTCAATGAGACAGTGAAAACCTCGGCAAAAGTGACGGTCGCCATTGAAGCCTTACTCATGTTTATTCCGAGGGTGCTCCGCTTTTGCTGGGAAGGTATGAGGAAAAGATTGGAAAAATTGATGCAGAAAAAATAACGCGATCGGGAGATCGCGTTTTCTTTTTATATATTTTCGTGTAAAATAATGCCATGCCATTTTTTCAGGAATTCAAATCGTTTGCGATGCGCGGAAACGTCGTCGACCTCGCGGTCGGTATCATTATCGGCGGAGCGTTTGGGACGATCGTCAGTTCACTGGTGGGCGATATCATCATGCCGGTCATCGGAATGCTGACGGGCGGCATCAATTTTTTAGGTCTGTCGGTCAAAGTTGGGGAAGCATCCATCGCTTACGGAAAATTTATTCAGGCAACGCTGAGTTTTCTGATCATCGCTTTTTCGCTTTTCACGGTTGTGAAAGGAATGAATGCACTGAAAAAGAAAGAAGAAACAGTTCCCACGAAAGAAAAAATGGTCTCCGATGAAGTGCGCCTGCTTACGGAGATACGCGATCTGCTGAAAAAATAAGGTTATTTTGCATACGGAATTTCCTCGGTTCTCCCGTGCTATACTGCTTTAATGGAAACGCTTATCTGGTTGGTCCAGAATTACGGGTATTTTTTTGTCTTCATCGGCACATTTCTCGAAGGTGAAACGATCGTCGCGCTCGCAGGTTTCGCAGCATATGAAGGGTATCTCAAGTTGGTCTATATCATACCTATCGCCATTGCGGGTGCGCTGCTTGGAGATCAGACATTCTTTTATTTCGGGAGATATAAAGGGAGAAAATTCCTTTCCCGGCGCCCGCAGCTTGAGGCGCGCGTGGAAAAGGTCCACCTGCTTCTTGAGCAGTATCACGGCTGGATCATTTTTGGATCCCGATTCATGTATGGCTTCCGCGCGATCATCCCTATGGCTTTAGGTGCAAGCAGATTGAGCGGAACAAAATTTTTTTTCCTCAATTTTCTCGGAGCAGTGGTGTGGGGGATCTTTTTCGCGTTCGGCGGCTACGCATTTGGAGGTGCGATCGAATTATTTCTCGGGAATGTCAAAAGATTCGAAGTCATCGTTGTTGTCGCGGCGATCGCCATTCTTGTCGTTACGCAAATTGTTTTTTATCTCAGGGGAAAACCCGAAAAGACAGACATCGTTTCCCCGGTGAAAGAATAAAGCTCCTCACCCGGAAAAGGTGAGGAATATCTTTTTGCATCATTGCTCGTGATTATGCGAGCGAAAGCGGATCGCACCCGTCCACTCATCGCCGGATTCCCGGGGATAATCGTACCACCCCCGCGCCGACCACACTTCTACCTTGTGGCAGAATGCCGCGAGCTCGTTCATTATCCGCTGTGTGCTCGAGTAGTCTTTTCCTTCGCCTTCGACGTAGGTGAGCCCGTTCAGCTGATAGGGAGTGAGCGTGAGGCCGTACTCCGCGAGCTTGTGCTCACGAAAACTTTTAAAAGCTTCCTTCGTATCGAGGCAGGGCCTGTTCGAAGCGACGCCTTTCGCGTCGACAAGGATCCGCCACGGTTTTTCAAGATCATGCAAGAAAAAGATGAGCAGTACGTCGGAAAGTGAAAAAGGCAACGGCCGGCCGAAGGCTGAATCGAGCGCGTAAAGATTGCGCGCATAATTCATTCCGTCGGTGACATGATCGATGTATCCGCCTTGCCATGTTTGGTGGTTATGGGTGGACCCTGGCGTACGCTCGAAGAGCGGCCGATGATCGGCGAGAATTCTCCTGCATATTCCTTGTGCGGGCTCGTCGATGAGCGCGATATTTTCCTCGATCGAACGATAGTCGAGAAAGAGCAGAACTTGCCGCATATATTCTCCTGGATAAAAAGGTCTGCACTGAGACTAACATAAAATGCGTACAAAGAAAAACCGCCGAAGTCATCCCGGCGGTTTGCTTTTCAGTAAACCGGATCTGTACATCATGATAAATCAATTGCCGTCTCGTGCGCAGTTAAACCCCAGAAATTCAAGGGATTTTTTCAATATGCCGTCGTGCGTATGATCGGCTGGAAGAGTTCAGTTCTTTGCGCACAGGAATTTCGGAATGCGCATTGTGCGCAATTCGGTTCTTCGACTTCCTGACAGAAACGCCGGGCGGACCACATCGTATTGTCGATCTCCGCCATTGGACGGCCGGATTTTTTGATGATCTGTTCAACGGCGCGGAAAACCATCCTCCGTACCGCCTTTTCGCGTTTCGGAGAAGTGAACTTGCGTTCGGTATTCTCGCTCACCCAGTCGGTAGGAAGCATGACCAACCCAAGCCGGAGAGCAAGGCGCATCAGATGATAGTCGACGATCGGCCGCCAGACGAAACTTTTTTCTGGGATGAGAAAATGTTCCGGCCGATTGGCAAGCGTCATCATGAAGAGGAGCGCCTTTTTCTTGAGCGGATCTTCTTTGAATCCGGGCACACCCCGCACGGGATCGGTGAGCCGCGAAAGCATTTGTTGGGCGGGTCGGTGAAATGCACTGACAATGTTTGCTACCCAGCGGCTTCCCATGTGTGCGGGAGGTGTGTGCGCAATAAACCATTCACCAAGTGCGCGAGTGAGTTCCCAGCGTTCGTTAGTGGCAAGCAGAGTGACGCCGCCGTTGTCATCGGTCATGATCTCTTCCCAGCGTTTTTTCGACAGTGACCTGAGCCATGGACCGGAAAGCTCGAATGGGTCGCGAATGAATGCCCGGAGAAGAAGTTTATACAAGAGGTCGGAGCCTTTCACCTTTTTTCCTCCCAATGTCCCAAAGAGCGGCCCCTCGTATTTTTCTTCACCGTTCCAGAAGCCGAAGTTGTGAATATCGGCAAGAAAGAAAAAATCGATCGTCCATGGCGCATAAAGCGGAGGGCAATCGTCTTTCGCTATGATCTCGCTTCCATCTTTTCCGGTGAAACTGTAAAAGTTGAGCGGTTTGCCGATTGGAAGCACACCCACGAGTTTGGCGAATGCGTTGAGATATTTCCAGTTAATGCGTGGCTCAGTGATGGGATTTCCCATGCGAAATCTCCTGGTGAGATTGGAACAAACTTTGCCCATCCTAGCATGAAAGCAAACAAGGGCAATATCGATAGTGTTAAAGGCGCTGGTAGAGGAGTTTGAACAGCCGCTCTTGGAATTTCGCGATGATCGGATTTTCGATGATGATCGCAGTCTCGGTATTGTAATCAACAAAGGCGATCTTTTTTCCATAGATGAGCTGAGTGATGTTGTAATCGAAGAGATCGGAGTTTTGCGGGATGGTTTTGATCGCCCGTTCAAGGCGCGATGGTTTTCGTGAAGCGCTTGTCTTACTGGTGATAACATAGCGTTCGAGTTTTTTCGCATCCCTCCGTGCCCGATACTGTTTGGGCACATAATATTCGTCGCGTCTTTTTACCTTTGTCGAACTATAGCGATAGAATATCCCACCCCTGGGAAGCGTCTCGAGAATATCTTCATAAACTGCGACGATGCCTTTGCGTCCCTTGAGTACGATGACGTTCGGTCGGTCATCCTGTGTCGCATAGAGCTCGGTAAGCGCTGGGATCGTTTCTCGGAAAGTTTTTCCAGTCTCCTCCCAGAGTTCTTCAAGTCGCTTCGGTGAGAGCGCCGTGTAACAAGTACGTTTTCCATGCGGAACTTTCCCGATGAGACCGCGTTCGACCAAAGAAGGGAGCGCACGATATACCAGCGGGCGAAGGACCTGAGCGTTTCGCGCAATTTCGGCAATGGTGCTTTCTCCATGCTCGAGGAGGGCAACATAGATCGTCGCCCCATGTTTGGAAAGCCCCAATTGCCGCAAAAGCCTTGTAATTTCATCAGATGTAATATTTTGTTTCACTTTTATATTCTACTACGAGCAATAAAAAAGGCAAATATCAGTTTTTCTGTTATTAGTGTTTCATTTTTCTCCATTTTTTAAGTATGAAAAGACTCAGGGTGTTACGGTGAGTACAGATTCATTGACAATGAAGGAGAAAGTAATGGGAAAACCAAGCGGTAAACGGTTTCAGGTGCTCTGCCAGAAATGGGAAGAATCAGAGCGCGGATGGGGGACGCGCCCGGACGGGTACTCGCTTCACAAAAGTGATGCCGACCGTGAGCAATACATTAGGGAACATATGAAAAAAAATTTTATCTTATTCGAAAAGTTAGAAAACCGTGATACGTTCTTTGAGCGCGTGCATCGGTTCGTGCTTCCCTATCACGAAGGAGCGCTATTGATCGCAAAAGCATATCAAACCGCGAAGAATGCGCACCGCGGAATGAAACGTAAGCGTGGTGAACGTTATTTCGAGCACTGTCGTGCTGTCGCACTGGTCCTTATGGATCACGCAGATGTGCGTGACCCCGAAGTGCTTACAGCGGCACTCCTCCACGATATCGTTGAAGATGTTCCTCTGTGGGATGTGCGGCGCGTCAGAAAAGAATTTGGCCCGCGCGTCGCGGAGTTGGTTTCTGCGCTCACGATACCCGCAAGGAAATTCAAGAGTCGCGAGAAACGCTTGAGTGCATATCACCGGCAACTGTGCTCGGCTCCGAAAGAAGCGCTCACGATCAAACTTGCCGATCGGCTGCATAATCTCATGACGTCAACTGCACTTTCGCGAAACGCACAGCTTCGGATGGTAAAAGAAACCGAAGCGGTATATCTTTCGATCGCGAAAGAGCGCGGCATTCTCTGCGACGAACTCTGCGCGGCGATCGCCGAGAGAAGGGGATCATTGGGAGAAAAGAAAGTTGAGGAAAGTATCTCTCACGATGGTCAATGGCATCCCAACTACCTTGATGCGCATGAATGGTGGCGTGAAAGATGGCAGACGATCTTTCCTGACGCCGAAGCGTGGAAGATGAAGTTTTTTCACAAATAAGGACCGTCATGCGTGATCTGTCCTGGTAAAAGTGAACCCCCGAACATGGGGGGTTCTTGTTTGGTGGAAGGTGAGTATAATGGAAAAGCATGCAGATTAGGGAAGGTCTTACCTTTGACGATGTACTCCTCCTGCCACGGCATTCCGCGGTATTTTCCCGAAAAGATGTCAGCACCAAAGCATTATTGTCGCGGCACATCAGTCTCAACATCCCGCTCATTTCCGCGAACATGGACACTGTGACGGAGTCCGGAATGGCGCGCACGATGGCACGCATGGGCGGCATCGGCATCATCCATCGTTTTCTCTCGATCGAACGGGAGGTGGAAGAAGTGCGCCGCGTGAAGCGTGCGGAGAACGTCATCATCGAAGATCCGTTCACGGTACTTCCCGATATCACACTCGGCGAGGCGAAAAATTTCATGCGTCGCGAGGGAATCTCGGGCGTGCTCGTCGTGAAAATGAAGGCGGGCAGAAAACAACTCGTCGGTATTTTGACGCGCCGCGATCTCCTCTTCGAGACGGATGACCGCCAAAAAGTTTCTTCACTCATGTCGAAAGAGTTGGTTACCGCGCGGCCGGATGTCACATTGGAGAAAGCAAAACATATCCTCCATGATTACCGTATTGAAAAACTTCCCCTCACGACAAAGGACGGATATCTGGCCGGACTCATCACGCTCAAGGATATCGTGGAGCGCATGCAGAATCCGACAAGCTCAAAGGATAAAAAAGGGAGGCTCATGGTCGGCGCTGCGGTGGGCGTCAAAGAGGATACGCTTCTGCGCACCGACCTCCTCTTGAAGGCGGGCGCTGACGTGATCGTGATCGATGTCGCGCATGGCCACAATTCCCGTGCGATCGAAACGACGAAACTCTTGCGGAAAACATTCGGTTCGAAGATCGAGATCATCGCGGGGAACATAGCTACCCCCGAAGCGGCACGCGACCTCGCGAAAGCGGGAGCCGATGGACTCAAAGTGGGGATCGGACCCGGGGCCGCATGCACCACCCGCATCGTGACCGGCGTCGGAGTGCCCCAGCTTTCCGCGATCATGGATGTCGCGAAAGAGGCGGCGAAGCTCGGCATTCCGTTCATTGCCGACGGGGGAATAAAAAATTCCGGTGATCTTTCAAAAGCACTCGCGGCGGGCGCGAACACGGCAATGATCGGGAATCTTTTGGCCGGAACGAAAGAATCACCCGGCGAGTATATTCTCGATCGCGGTGTTGCGTACAAATATTATCGCGGCATGGCTTCGTATGAGGCGGCTTCGGAGAAAACGCGCATCGATGCGGGCGGGCAGGGGGGCGGACCAGCCGACGGATTTTTCCGCTCACCGGAAGGCGCGTCTGGCCGTGTTCCGTATCGCGGTGACGCAGGGATGGTGGTTACCGACTTGGTCGCCGGACTGCGTTCATCGATGAGCTATCTCGGCACAAGGACGCTCAAAGAGTTTCAGAAAAATGCCGAATTCATTCGCATGACCGATGCGGGACTTTCCGAAAGCGGACCGCATGGGGTGAAGTGAGGTTTCCATTAAAAGGAGAGAAAAGAAATGTCATGAGAAGCAGAAATGTGATCCAGTAAAGACATGTATAAAGGATTTGTTTTATCTGAATCTCTCAAAGACCCAACAGTTCTCAATAATTTTGAGAAAATTTATGTTAAAGTCGAAAATCATCCAGAATATGAGGGAGAGCCAAAAATATGGCATGATTTTAAGCTCAAAGTTGATAACAAAGACATAGTTTCAACCGCCAATCTTTTTGCGGAGCAAATGAAGGATACATGGTATGGGCATTTTTGGAATAATCTTGAAGTATATGTAGTGTTGCCAGCAAAAGTTTTTAAGATACCCAGAGAACAGAAATGGCAATCCACAGAATATCAGGCTTAATAGTAAATTTGTGAGGCTAATATCATGATAAGGTGGCTCTATTAAGAGCTAGTTGAGTAAATAATTATGACGCAATTTAAAAAAACACAAACCATGCACGATTTGCGGTGAAAACAGCAA
>Ga0209541_10002457_pt1 | contig 35064 bp, 37 predicted proteins | sample RifCSPlowO2_01_FD_184027 | JGI IMG/M metagenome (GOLD analysis project Ga0209541, IMG submission 184027) | Groundwater microbial communities from Rifle, Colorado - Rifle CSP2_plank lowO2_0.1 (SPAdes) (version 2) | ecosystem: Environmental > Aquatic > Deep subsurface > Groundwater | place...
CCTTTATTCAAAATGGATTTTGGTGCCGACTGATTCTATCTTTTCTTTAAGAAGTGGATATTTGGAAAGGTTTGGATTGTTTCCAATAATCTTGGTCGCTTCCAGTCGCGCGGCTTCGACCATTTTAATATTTTTGATTGCTTCCATACCGAGGTCCGAAATGCCCCATTGTTTCATTCCTCGCAATTCTCCCGAGCCTCGCTGGGCCAAATCAAATTCGGCCAGTTCAAATCCGGATTTTGCTGTCTTAAGCGCATTGAGCCTGTCTACAGTCTTATCAGATTTTGTCTCGGCGAAGACGAAACAATATGGTTGGTGTGTGCCGCGGATCACACGGCCGCGCAGCTGGTGGAGCTGCGCTAGGCCGAAGCGTTCTGCACCCTCAATCACGATGAGCGAAGCATTTTCGACATTTACTCCGACTTCGACAACTGAAGTTGCGACCAAGATATCGATTTTCTTGTCCTTAAAACCATTCATCACTTTTTCTTTTTCCACCGGACGCATTTTGGAATGGAGAATTTCGATTTCGTATTCCGGGAATACTTCTTTCTTCAATCTTTTCACTTCTTCTTTGACCGACTTGGCTTGTATTGCCAATTCTTTTGTTTGGTCAGGTTCATCGATACGCGGACAAATGACATAAAGTTGTCTGCCCGACGCCATTTCCTCTTTGATTTTTCGATAGGCGGCCGGCCGACCATCCGGCGTAACAATTTCAGTAATTATTTTCTTTCGGCCAGCTGGCATTTCGTCGAGAAGCGAGAGATCGAGGTCGCCGTAGAGAGTTAGAGCAAGCGTCCTCGGTATCGGCGTTGCCGTCATACTTAACAAATGCGGAATGGTAGTTTCTTTATTTACCAATTTTTGCCTTTGGGCTGTGCCAAATCTGTGTTGTTCGTCCACAATAGCAAGTGCCAAGTGTTTGAACTTCACCGATTTTTGTATCAATGCGTGAGTACCGACTAGCACCGCGATCTCTCCGGACGCTACCCATTTGAGAAGTTGTGTGCGGGAAATATCAGTGTGTCCTTCGGGGTTTACCTTCGACGGAAATTTGCGACAGCCGCTTCCGGTGATGAGCGCGATGTTTATCGGCATGTGGCGGAAATATTTGATGAAAGATTCGAAGTGCTGGCGAGCCAAAATTTCCGTCGGCGCCATGTAGGCACTCTGGAGCGTGCCGAAATTCTGCTCCTTGGGCCGTGAAGTTGCTATGGCATACACTGCCGCCGCGGCCACAGCCGTCTTCCCAGAGCCGACGTCGCCTTCTAATAGCCGGCTCATCGGCTGGCCGCGGCGTAGATCTTCTAATATCACTTCTATTGCGCGTTTCTGCGCACCTGTAACCTCGAAAGGGAATCGGTCGGCAAATTTCTTCACATCACTGTATTCTTTTTCTATCTTCCAAGCATTTTGGGTGGAAAGTTCTTGTCTAACCTTTTGTCTTTCAAGTTGGATGAAAAATATTTCCTCGAATGCAAAGCGCTTACGCGCTGCTTGCGCGTGCTCTGGTTGTTTCGGTGCATGTATCCAGATCAAAGCAGTTTTTAAGTTTGGAAGTTTGTAAGTTTGGAGAACAGATTCTGGGATTGGATCAGCCATGTCAAGGGGCGCCCTTGACAGTATTTTTTTGATAGCGTGATAGATCCAGTTCGATGTAACACCGCGACTCTCCGGATAGATTGGATATAACTTGGAAACTGAGTTTCCAAGTGGTAACTCAGTTTCCTTCATGGAGGCTGGTTCAACCTTGGGATTTGAAAAGTATAACTGATCTCTTCTTTCTGAAACTTTACCTTCTACTCTCACAAACGAATTTTCCGAAATCATTTTGGCCAAGTAGGCCTGATGGAACCAGATTATTTTAATTTTCCCTGTACTATCTTCCACCCATCCTTCGGCCATGGGAATTTTCTTGCGGAAAGCTTTGCTTGTCTTCAATCCGAAAATATTTCCCAATATCACCGCGCTCTCACCCTTGCGCAAATTTGATATGGTTGAGACATTGGCCGCGCTGTCATATCGAGCAGGGAAGTGATAGAGCAAATCTCTCACTGTAACCACCCCAATTTTCTTAAGCGCCTTCTCCTGTGGCACCGATATCCGAAACGTGTCAGTAATTTTATCAGTCAGATTCATTGGCGGAGACGACTGGATTCGAACCAGTGAGGGCTTTTAGACCCTACCTCGTTAGCAGTGAGGCGCTTTCGACCACTCAGCCACGTCTCCATGATACGCTTCGCGCATCTTATCAAGGGATGGCCGAGTGTTCGACAAGTCGTCCTCCTTCGGATAAAACCTCGTCCCACGAGATTTTATCCACTCAGCCACGTCTCCCGAATCATCACAAATTAACACAATTTTGGACCTTTTTCTATTAAAACTTGCGAGAATAAGGGCATTAGCTTATAATTCCCGCATATGACAAACGAATTTGAAAACGGTAGTTTCGTGCGTAGGAATGGCATTTGGCTTGTGGTACTCGCCGCACTCGTGGTGTTTGGCTTCCTCTTGTTCAAAGGTTATGACAAAGTGGTCAACCAAGAGATTGACGGCAAGATGGAGACTATTACCGGAAGCTTCACCTGCTTGCCTCTCAAAGTGCCGGTAGAAGTGGAAGAGGAGTTAGAAGACTGCGTGCTCGGAGTTAAGAGCCGAGCCGATGGTTTATACTACGCTCTCGATGTCTCGAAGATCCAAGATGCAAACTCCGATCTCAAAGTAGAAGATACTATTGCTGTGACGGGCATCATCAAGCCAGAGACCGAAGTTCCAAATTCTCAATGGTCAGCTTTCAGTATCGCCGGAATCATCCAGGCGAATACAGTTTTGAGAACGCGCTAGTGCGCTACTGCCACACATAAAATTTGTTTGACTCCAGCGGCGCGTAGAGCGCGCCGTGCTTCGGCAAACGTCGAGCCGGTGGTAGTGACATCATCTACCAATATTACGCATTTGCCAGTGACAGCCGGCGCATGGAGTACCTCCATCGAGTTCACCAGATTGTCTAGCCTTTCTTTTCTCGAACTGGTTTGTGTTTGGCTTTCGGTGTGGCGAGTTTTTACAAGCTCTCTCGGCAAGTATTTAAATAATTTTTCTCCATCTAGTGTCGCCAGTTTCTCTGCTATAAGTTCAGCCTGGTTCCATCCGCGCTCCTCGCGTCGTTTGTCTGAAATGGGTACAGGCACCAGAAGCATTGATTTAAAAATCATCATTTCTAACATTTCTTGCCTAATAACGTCATAGAGAATCATTGCCAGTTTCTCCGCTAAAATTTTATTGCCCCGGTACTTGACCTCCCAGATCAAATCTTTGGTCAAGGGATGCGTGTAGTCAAAGACAGCTAAAATGTTTTTCTCTTTGATCTCGGCGGCCTCGCGACACGTATCGAGAATTTCCGAAACCGAGAGAGCTTCGAGTTCCAGTGCTCGTGGACTTTTGGGAAAGAGGAAGTCAATAAATAAATTTCCGATACGGAACATGATATTATAAATTATATGGCATTTTTCTCTACATTTTTCGACAAAAAAGAATCAAAGGCTCTTGGCATTGATATCGGCTCTTCGGCTATCAAAATTGTCGAGTTGAAAAAGAAAAATGGCCAAGCCATCCTCACCACTTACGGCGAGCTTGCTCTCGGGCCCTATGCCGGCTTTACTGTTGGCCAAGCAGTGTCTTTGCCGCCGGAGAAAATTGCCCAAGCACTTACGGATTTGATGAATGAAAAAGAAGTCAATATCTCTACCAAAAAGTGCGGTCTCTCTATCCCTTTTGCCTCATCCTTAATGTCGGTGATAGAGATGCCGGAAGTTAGCGCTAAACAACTTTCTGTCATGGTACCGCTCGAGGCGCGCAAATATATCCCGGTGCCGATCTCGGAAGTGGCTCTCGACTGGTCGGTGATACCGAAAAGCGAAGTGCGCGAGACGACCGAATACGCTACGGCCGAAGATAGTTCCGCTACTCAAAATGATCATGGCGTCATATCAAGGATACCAAAGATCGATGTCTTGGTCGTCGCGATACACAACGAGACGATCGCGCGTTATCAGGAGATAGTGACAAAGAGCGCGCTCGAAGCAAGTTTTTTTGAAATAGAAATTTTCGCCACTTGCCGCGCGGTGCTCGATGAAGTGCTTGCGCCGGTGATGATCATGGATATCGGCGCCGCTTCGACCAAGCTCTATGTCGTCGAGCGCGGCATCATCCGCACGTCGCATACGGTCAATCGCGGCTCGCAAGACATTACTGCCGCTCTTTCCAAATCACTCGGCATCACACTCGCGGAAGCGGAGGTGATGAAACGGCAGGTAGGCATGGTGGGGAAGGAGACAAGTGCCAATAGTGTCATTGCTCTCGTACTCGACTACATCTTTGGCGAGACCAATACCACGCTTCTCTCCTTTGAGAAAAAATACAACAAAACCATTTCCAAAGTAATCCTCGTCGGCGGCGGTTCGGCCCTCAAGGGCCTCGCCGATCTAGCCAAAGACGCTTTCAAGACTGAAGTGGTTTCTGCCGACCCTTTCAACAAAGTCTCGACTCCCGCCTTTCTCACTAATATTCTCAAAGAAACCGGCCCAGAATTCGCCGTCGCCATCGGTCTCGCGTTACGCAAACTCTCGGAGGAAGAATAATCCTTAATTATAGCCCTAAAACACCAAGCCATTGACATTAAGCTTGTTTAGGTGTATGATGTAAGTAGAAGTCGCGGAACCATCCGCAACCGAACTTGGCGGCACCAAGTACACACCTTACATAAGGAGAAAGATGATGCCGACGAAAAAATCGTTGTCCCCGTCTATCGCTACTGCCGACAGTCCTAAGGGACTGAAAGCTACTGAAGTATTTCAAGCACAATACAATAAGGCTCGACTGGGTGATGAGGAAGCTCAAACACTCAACGAGCACCCGGGCTTCGCCGCATATCTTGCGGCAGGCATTCGCCAGTTTTCTGCGAAGGGTCCGGTATTTCCGGTTTACGTCGAGATTGAAGTAGGCGGGAAGTCAAAAGACGAACTCGTTGCCGAGATCGAAGCGGACGGAATGTTTGTTTCCGATTTGGCGAAAGACATCATGTCCAAGCCCGCTTGGAAACCAGGCGAGAAAGAAATGATTAAGTTCGCTCGTGTGCAAGTTCGCGATCTCGGATTCACCAAGAACCCGACCACTCGTGAGATTTGGGCACGTATCTTGGAACTCGGACACTTCCTTTGCCAGCCTGGCGACGGACCCGCTCTTCGAAAGGAGTTGAAGGGTCAAGTCAAGGGCGACTACTTCTGGACTGCCATGGAGCAGATCACCGCTTCCGGCGGCCACCCGGACGTGTTCTACGTCAGGTGCGATGTTGGCGGCGAGCGCTGGCTCCTTGGCTATTGGGTGAATCCGTGCGACGAGTGGGGTCTCGGCGATGGGATCGTGTTCCGTCTCTGCAAGTAGGTTTGGGTTTCTGGGGCTTTAGTTAAGATTTAAGCTCCTTGATTCCCTTGAATTATCGCCGTGTGCACTTGTGCACACGGCGTTTCTTTTTGTAAAATTATTTCGGTATTAGGCGAATATGTGGGCGATTAAAATTTCCTGCTGCCGAATCCAGCAGCTTATGACCGAGAGTATCTCCGACTCGAGTTTGAGATAGAGTGGTTATAAAGCAGTTCAAAAACAAACATACTTGGTGCATCGCTTTATGTGATTACTATCACGAATGATATTCAGCCTCGAGATGATTCAAGAGGCGGTGGTCTGGAAAGAGCGATGCACGTAACCGATTCCGACGGCAACCCGAACGTGTTCAACGTCAAGTGCAATGATGACGGCAAGCGCTGGCTCAATGGCAATTGGGTGAATCCGAACGACAAGTGGAATCTCGACAATGAGATCGTGTTCCGTCTCTGCAACTGTGTTTATTTCTCTCTCGCTTTGGCGGGGGAGTTTTGTTTAAGCGTTTGTCCGTACCAGCCTCCGAGCATTTTCCCAACGACATCGATCTTTTCTGATAATTCTGAATAATGTTTTGTTTCTACCAATCCTAACTCCCAGGCGATTTGAAGGAATACTTTTAGAGTATCTATCGAACTTAACGCTATTTTGATATGCCCTAATTTCTCTATATTATAAGTAATGTTTGCCAGAGATACTTGTTCTATGGAATATACAAAAAGCGAATCAATTTTTGTGCCAATTGAAAATTTTGAAGTTTTCGGAAATTTATAAAACTTACTATGCCAAGAGATATAAAGTTCCTTAAGGTGGATAAAAACCGGCAAAATCCGACTGGGGGGGGGCTTTAACAGGTTGAGTCATATATATGAGCATATCATCTCGCTCGAAAATCTGTTGGAGGCCTGGAAAGAATTTCTGAACGGGAAACGTGGCCGGAAAGATGTCCAAGAATTCCAACTCAATCTCATGGACAATATCTTATCTCTGCATAACGATCTTAAAACTAGAACTTACCGCCACGGTTCCTATCATGCGTTCAATATTTCAGACCCCAAACCTCGCAATATCCACCGTCCCAGTGCCGAGGTTGATGAGGACGATTCTGGTCTCGATGGGCCATGGGGACTAGGTTCAATAAGAAAGTAATATCGGCACCGGGACGCCAACTCCTAGTAAACATCTATATGAACGAATTTGACCAATTCGTGAAGCATAGGCTCAAAGATAAATATTACATAAGATACGCCGATGATTTCGTGATCTTCTATCAAGATAGAAATTATTTATGTACAGTATATCAGTATATTGTACACTTCCTTCAAACGAAACTGAAACTAGAGATTCATCCAGACAAAGTGTTTATCAAAACCCTCTCTTCCGGGCTAGACTTCCTCGGCTGGGTGCACTTTCCTACTCACAGAGTCTTGAGGACTGTTACCAAGAGAAGAATGCTGAAGAAGGTGTCAACCTGCCAGGTTGACACCTTGCCGCCAATCACTGCTTCGTATATTGGGATGCTCAAGTGGGGGAATACGCAGAAATTATGGGAGAAGATTCAAAATTATCAACACTTCGGTGTGTAATAGTGTTGATTTCGTTATATAATTTATGGTACATGCCACCCAAGTTTCAATCATCGTTCATTCCCAAAGGTCCCATCACCTCAAACGTGAATATGGCGGCTTCGATGCGGAGAGCGGGAGAGAGAAATTTCGTCTCCACTATCGCTTACTTCATCTTTGTCGCCTCGGTAATTCTCGCTATCGGAGTGTTTGGCTATAGGTTTTATCTTGAGTATCGAATCAGCGAGATGGGGAGTGATCTCTCGCAAGCTCAAGCAGCTTTGGACGCAGAGGCTATCGGAGAACTGACTAGCCTCAATAGCCGCATCATGGCAACGAAGACCCTCGTCTCGAATCATCAGGTCATGACCCCGCTCTTTGAATTCTTGGAAGATTCTACTCTCGCTTCGGTGCGATTTACCGATTTCAACTACTCCGTCGAAAAAAACGTCTTGGAACTTAATTTAAGCGGGGAAGCCAGAGGTTACAGCGCGCTTGCTCTGCAGTCACAAGTTTTCAACTCTAGTCGATACTTTACCAACTCTGTTTTCTCCGACCTGAAGCTCAACGAGAGAGGAGGAGTGGAGTTCACATTCAAAACAAAAGTCAATCCAGAACTTCTCTCTTACACTCCGACTCTCATCCCAGCGATTGAGGAGACAGGACCATTTTCCGCTTCATCCACACCACCACTATGATAAAAAATAAAAGCGCCATAACCCTAGTCATACTTTCCATCGGACTTTTCTACACATTCACTAATATCGAATATGGGAAAGTCAAAGATCTCCATGTCTTGGCAAGCGAGTATCAGAGTGTGTTGGCAAATATCTCCGATATCGTACGACTCCGAGACACTCTGCTCGTCGCTTATGAGGAATTCCCCGAAGAGGACAAGGATCGCATTGAGAAAGTCTTGCCGGCGAACATCGACATGGTCGATCTTGCTCTTGAACTCGACAGCATCGCCTCGCGCTACGGTATTTCTATAAAAGATATTCGCATAGATAATGAGATGAATAAGGATCTCGGAGTAGTTCTGCCGGAACACCCATCTCTCTATGAGAAAGTGATGGTCTCTTTGAGCTTCGTATCAAATTATGAAAATTTCAAACGTTTGTTAGCCGACATGGAGAAGAGCCTCCGCATCATGGAGGTAAAGTCTATCTCCTTTGATGTGGCGGATTCCGGTCTCTATGAACACGAGATAACTATCGAGACTTATTGGCTCAACAAATGATATGAATATTAAATCTGCCATAGCAATAATAGTCATACTCATCCTCGGCTTGTTCGGGTACAACACCTTTTTTGGGCAAGAAGAAGTAACCCTAGGATTAGATAATCTCTCAACTTCAAATATTGGGACCGAAGTGGTAAGTCTGCGCAATAGTCTCCAGGCAGTGACTCTGGATCGAGATATTTTCTCTGACGCCGGTTTCTTGGAACTCTCCGATTTCAGCACCAATATTCCAGAGCAGCCTATCGGACGGCCTAATCCATTCAACGTTATCGGCCGCTAGATTTTCAACAGATAAATATGGCACTAAACGCGGATACTAAAAAAGGGGTCCTCGAGATACCCTCAAAAGAGCTTAAAGACATAGATCCATCGGGCAAAGTGCTCGAGTATATACCGCAAGAATCGGCGGAACATTATCAAGCAGTGCCTTTGGGGGTCAAAGATGGAGTGCTCGAAGTTGGCGCCATCGACCCCAATAATCTCGAGACTCGCGATGCGCTCAACTTCATCTCGGCGCGCATCGGCATGCCCTACAAACTTTTTTCTATAACCAAGAAAGATTTCGATGCCGTGCTCGAGAGATACAAAGGTCTATCTGGAGAAGTAACAAAGGCGCTTGATGAATTGGAATCAGAACTTTTGGTAACCAATGCTCCTCTAGAGGCCAAGAAAGAAGAATCGAAAGATTCTTCAGAAACAGCGGTGATAGTGGAAGATGCGCCGGTCACCAAGATCGTCGCCACTATCTTGAGCTATGCTGCGGAAGGCAAGGCCTCGGACATTCACATCGAGCCGATGCATGACAATGTCCGTGTCCGCTTCCGCGTCGACGGTGATCTCAACACCTCTCTTATCTTGCCTACCAAAGTGCACTCTGCCATGGTGGCTCGCATCAAGATCCTCTCCAACATGCGCCTCGATGAAAAAAGGAAGCCTCAAGACGGCCGCTTCTCTGCCAAAGTTGGAGAGAATAAAATAGATTTCCGTGTCTCGACTTTCCCAACCTATTATGGCGAGAAAGTGGTGATGAGAATTCTCGACCAGTCACAGGGTCTCCGTACTCTCGAAGATCTTGGGTTTTCCGATGCCAATATGAAAACGATCCGGCGAGCACTCGAGCGGCCATACGGCCTCGTCCTCATCACTGGCCCGACGGGTTCCGGTAAATCAACGACGCTCTATGCAATGTTGAACGAAGTGGACAAAGAACATAAGAACGTCTTGTCTCTCGAAGATCCAATAGAATATTCTATCGACAGTGTTTCGCAGTCTCAAGTGCATCCGGAGATTGATTACACCTTTGCCACTGGTCTTAGGACGACCTTGCGCCAGGACCCGGACATCATCATGGTGGGGGAGATCCGCGACAAAGAGACTGCGCAACTTGCTATCCAAGCCGCTCTCACCGGGCACCTGGTCTTCTCAACTTTGCATACCAACAACGCCATCGGCGCTATCCCGCGCCTCATCGACATGGGCGTCGATCCATATCTCATCGCACCTACGCTCGCGCTCTCGATGGCGCAGAGATTGGTGAGGAAGCTTTGTCCTGACGGCGGCAAACCAATACCGGTAGAAGATTCAATTAAACTGATGATCGATAAACAATTTGAAGATTTGCCGGCTGAATTTAAGAAGGACATTAAGTTTGGCAAAGAAGTTTACGGCATCGTACCGACCCCAACTTGCCTAAACGGCACTTCCGGCCGCGTAGCGGCGATAGAAGTGCTTGAGATGGACAAAAATATCGAGCAGGCTATCCTCAAGAATCCGACCGAGGCGGAACTCTACAAGATCGCTCGCGCCAAAGGCATGCTTTCCATGAAAGAAGACGCCATTCTCAAAGCTTTCCAAAAAATCATTCCATTTGAGGAAGTAAATACGCTCTAAATCCATTTTTCATAACTTCCGAAAAAGCTAATACAAGCTTTCATCTGTGCGAGGCTTTTTCTGTATAAAATTATCAATACGATTTAATTCTACTATCGGACAATTAAATCGTATACGTTAAAAACTTACACGTGTAGGAAAATAACGTACAGGTCCTTGATGGGCCCTTGCTAGGCAGACCTAGCAAAGACTCTTTACCCACATCTCTGGTTTTTGAAAACATGTCTATGGGGGTATAATTAGTCCATGGAAAAACACACGGTACTGATAGTCGACGATGACAAGTTTCTTTTGGAAATGTACAAGAGAAAGTTTGAAACGAATGGCGTACAAGCGGACGTAGCGGTCGGTGCGGAAGAGACGCTCTCCAAACTTCGTGGTGGCGCCGAGCCCGAGGTGCTTATCCTCGACATCATCATGCCTGGCATGAATGGTCTCGAGCTTCTCGAAGTTATCCGCAAAGAGAAGCTTGCGCCAAATGCAACTGTTATCATGCTCACTAACGAGAGTGGTGGAGAGACGATAAACAAAGCGAAAGCTCTGGGTATCCAAGGGTACATCGTGAAAGCGACGAGCGTGCCAAGCGAGGTGGTCGAGAAAGTTTGGGAGATAGCTAATTTGAAAAAGAACTAATATGGGAGGAAACGAAAAACTTTTGGATGAATTGGTCGAAACGGTGTTCAAAGAAGGTGCTTCCGACCTCCATATCGCCGAAGGTCGCTCGCCGGTCATCCGCGTATCGAATTTCCTCATTCCATTGGTGAAGATTCCGGTAATGTCTAAGGAGGATATAAACAGTATTCTCTCTAAATTCCTTTCTTTGGAAAAAAAGAAGGAGTTTGAAACCAACAAAGAGATAAACTTCGCTTATAGCCATAACGATAGTAAGACTGCCGGGGCGCAGTCTTACCGTTTCCGCTGCAACGCCTATATGACTTTAGGCAAGACCAACATTGCTATGCGACTTGTGCCCACCAGTATAAAAACTTTTGCCGAATTAAACTTGCCGCCAATTCTTGAAAGTTTTGCTAAACGCCAGCAAGGATTTTTCCTAGTGGTCGGGCCGATCGGAGTAGGCAAATCAACGACACTTGCCACCATGGTCGAGACTATCAACCTCGAACGCTTGGAACACATCATCACCATCGAGGATCCGATCGAATTTATCTTCGAGCCCAAAAAAGCAATCATCGACCAGCGCGAAGTCAGACTCGATACGCCCAATTTCCACTCTGCGCTTCAAGGCGTTTTCCGCCAGGATGCCGATATAGTGATGATAGGCGAGATGCGCGATCTGGAAACTATCTCGACAGCAGTCACTGCGGCGGAGACTGGACACCTTGTCTTATCGACTCTCCACACCAACACCGCCTCGCAGACTGTCGATCGCATTATCGACTCATTCCCATCTGACCAGCAGTCGCAAATCCGGCTTCAATTATCATCTTCTCTCCTTGGTATATTTTCCCAGCGCCTTATCCCGCGTATTTCTGGCGGCCTTATACCGGCATATGAGCTTCTCATAAACAACAATGCTATCTCAAACCTCATCCGCGAGAAGCGCACTCACGAGATAAATGCTGTCATCGAAACCGGTTCGGAGGATGGGATGATAGATCTCAACCGTTCGCTCGCCGGACTTGTGCGAAGCGGAGAGATCACGGTCGAGAATGCGTTTCAGTTTGCCTCTAATCCTAAAGCGCTCGAGCGCATGATATGACCCTTTTTAATTACAAAGCACTGGAAAATTCTGGGAAAAGGACCGCCGGTTCAATAGAAGCGGTAACTATGGACGTGGCTGTCGGCTCGCTTCAGAAGCGCGGGCTTATCATCGCTGATATCACTCCGGCAGACAAAGGCTCGTGGCTTTCCAATATCAAATTCGGTTCAGGTGTCTCGCAGAAAGATATCGTAGTACTCTCTCGCCAAATTTCGGCGCTTTTCGAAGCACAGATTTCGCCTCTGAAAGTCTTTTCTCTTTTATCGGAAGAAATGGAAAACGAAACTCTTAGGAAGAGTCTTATCCAAGTCACTGTCGATCTTCAGGCCGGAAGTACTATATCGAAAGCTCTGGAGAAGCATCCAGCTATCTTCTCAAACTTTTACGTCAACATGGTCAGGTCCGGCGAGGAAACCGGCAAGCTCAACGAAATTTTCAAATATTTGGCAGATTACATCAATCGAAGCTACGAGGTGATGTCTAAAGCGAGGAACGCTCTGATCTACCCAGCCTTCGTCATCACGGTCTTCATCGCCGTCATGGTGCTCATGTTTACATTTGTCATCCCGAAGATAAGTTTGATAATAATCGAGTCCGGCCAAGTGGTGCCGATCTATACTCGAATTGTCTTTGCGACATCGGACCTTCTGGTTAATTATGGTTTCCTTGTAATTGTCGCATTGGTAGTGGCCGTGTTTTTTGCCATTCGCTTTGTGCGCACAGAAGAAGGCAGAGCGCAGTTTGCCAAATTCAAACTCGAGATTCCTTACATAGGAAATATTTATAGAAAATTATATTTATCTATCATTGCCGACAACATGAACACCATGGTGCTCTCTGGCATCCCGATGGTGAAGGCGATTGAGATCACCGCCTCAGTGGTAGATAACGAAGTCTATGGACAAATTCTCCAAGAAAGCCTTCTTGCGGTAAAGGGCGGCAGTTCATTCTCCCAGTCCCTTTCCCAATACGAAGAGATCCCATCCACCCTGGTCCAAATGATACGAGTAGGGGAGGAATCGGGCGAATTAGGCTCGATTCTTGGCACCATGGCACACTTTTACCAGCGGGAAGTGATGGATGCTGTAGACACTCTGGTGAGCCTCATAGAGCCTATGATGATAGTGCTTTTGGGTATTAGCGTGGGGATTATCATGGCCTCTGTCCTTATCCCCATATATGAGATTGCGAATTCCGGGGCTGCATAGGTTATAATAAAGGAGTCATTAAATATAATAATATGTTAAAAAGAAACAAAGGTTTTACCCTCATCGAACTTCTGGTAGTTATCGCTATCATTGGCATTCTCTCTTCGGTAGTGCTCGCATCTCTCAATACCGCTCGTGGCAAAGGCAATGATGCTAAAATAAAGGCGCAACTCTCTGGTTTACGTGCCGCGGCCGAAATCTACTACGACACTACTGGAGGTTACGGAGCTTCTAACTCTTGTATTGCTGGTATGTTTGCTGATTCAGCTTCTGGTATGAATCAGTACACCAACTTCGTGAATTACCCTGGTTATGTGGCAGGGGACATTGTTTGCAACTCTAGTGCTACTGCGTACGCAGTTCAAGGTGTCCTGAAAGGAGGAACTGGTTTTTGGTGTGTTGACTCGCTCGGCAAGTCCAGGGCTAATCCCAACGCTCTAGGAGGCGCCACTGTTTGCCCATAACTAATAACAAATCTCTCCCAGAGATTTGTTATACTCAAAGGATGGCGACAGTCGTCCTTTTTGTTTTCGGTATGATAGTTGGCAGTTTTCTTAATGTAGTAGCTTTAAGATGGAACGAGAAGAATTTCGGAGGTCGCTCGAAGTGTCCGCATTGCACCAAAACCCTTTCTTGGTACGAACTCGTCCCGGTAATAAGCTTCCTAATACAAAAAAGAAAATGCCGTGGTTGCAATTCTTCAATCTCTTATCAATATCCGTTAATTGAAATTCTCACAGGGCTCATATTTATCACCGTTCCGCTCTGGATGCTTCCGGTGTTTTGTATCTACATCGTAATTCTCATTTACGACTTCCACCACAAAATCATTCCCGACCCTTTAGTTTACTCCGCAATTATTTTATCTTTGGTGTTGGGATGGCAAATACTTGCAGGATTAATAATATTTGCATTTTTTGCCGCCATATGGCTTTTCTCGCGCGGACGCGCAATCGGCTTCGGTGATGCCAAGCTCGGTCTTTCAGTTGGATTTCTCCTCGGAGCAGCAGAAGGTTTCTCCGCTATTGTCGTCGCTTTCTGGATTGGTGCCGCATCTAGTCTCTTTCTCATGTGGCGAAAAAAGCTTACAATGAAAAGCGAGGTTCCGTTCGCGCCATTTATAATATTGGGTGCATGGATTGCTGTTTTCTTCGGTTTAGATATATTACATGTCCTCTCATTTTAAAAATAACTCGGGGTTCAGCATTATAGAGTTAATAATCTCTATTAGTATTGTATCTACTATAATGGCTGTGGTTGTCTCCAATCAGACCAAATACACCGACGGCCTCGCTCTCTCAACTTTGGCCGATGAAATCTCGCTCACAATCTCGCAAGCCCAAGCTTATGGAGCAGGCGTGCGCGAAACAGCTCCTGGCTCTCTCAAATTCGACGCCGCGTATGGGCTGTCCTTCACCACTAGCTCCAATAAAACTTACATCTACTTTGCAGACCAAGATGGCGATAAAATTTATGATGTGGGAGAAAGCCTTTCTCAAATCGAGATTTCCCGTGGCAACTATATTTCCAATATCTGCGCGGTCTTGCCTGGCAATGTTTCAGAGTGTGGTATTGGTCAAGTTGACATAAGCTTCACTCGCCCAAAAACTGAACCCATATTCGCGTTTTCGGCGAGTTGGCCGACTGCAATAGGAGCTAAGATCATACTCATGAGTCCGGCAGGGGATGATAGATCCGTCACTGTCTATAGTAGTGGTCAGATAACAGTACAATGAAAAGAGGATTTACATTAATTGAATTGATGACGGCGATGTCAATTTTTCTCGTGGTTATGACCATCTCTATGGGCTCGATATTGAATGTCTTCGATGCCAACCGCAAGTCGCGTTCTCTCAAAACAGTTCTCAACAATCTAAACTTGGTGGTAGAGAGCATGTCTCGAGAAATGCGCTACGGCAGGAATTACCACTGCGGCGCAGGAGGAAATATTAGTTCGCCACAGGACTGCTGGCCGAGTGGTGATATGCTCATGAGTTTCTTGTCGAGCGACGGACTTCAGACAACTTACAGGTTAAACAATGCTTCGATTGAAAAACGTATTGGTACTGGCTTATATATTGCCGTGACTGCGCCGGAGATAGTTATCGATGATTTGGTGTTTTACGCTCTGGGGGCGGGCACAGGCGATGCATTGCAGCCGAAAGTGATCATGAGGATCAAGAGCCACGCCGGCACAACAGGCAAAGGGCGTAGTGACTTTACTCTCCAAACATTAGTATCACAGCGGATATTAGATATATGAAAAAGAAAGGATTCACAATTATTGAGAGTTTGGTTGCTATCGCCATTTTGCTTGTCGCAGTTTCGGGGGCTTCGAGCGCAATACAAACCGGCATCTCATCTTACATATTCTCGAAAGATCAAATCATCGCTTTCTATCTTGCTCAAGAAGGTTTCGAACAGATAAGAAATATCCGCGATGAAAACTCTCTTGCTGGCGACACTTGGCTTACGAATCTGTCCTCATGTTTTACCGCGAATGGTTGTTATGTCGATATTTTGGCGCCGAATCCGGTTCCAGAGACTTGTGGTAGCGATTGTCCTATTCTTCGTCAACATCCGACTAGCGGTTTCTACGGCTATGATTCGTCCTGGAATACCACCGTCTTCAAAAGAGAAATAGTGCTTGAAGATATCAATGACAATGAAGTCTCGATATTAGTAACCGTAGACTGGTCGAAGGGCACTGTCTCGAGGCAATTTAAAGCAAGAGAAAATATCTTAAACTGGCAAAATGATGAATAAAGGCTTTACACTTTTTATAGCGATCATCGTGATGGGTACTCTGCTTTTGGTTGCGGCGGGGATCACTGGCCTTGCGGTGAAGCAGTCTCTAATATCTTCTACTGGGCGTGAATCCCAATATGCTTTTTACGCGGCCGATACCGGCATGGAATGCGCTCTCTATTGGGACGTGCAGAATCCTAGTGGTATTAGCGCCTTTTCTACCACGACCAGTTCCCAAATAACTTGCAACAACCAGACCATGTCGGTAGGCGGAGTGGTTACGTCAACCTTCACTTTTAATATCAGCCCTGACCCATTTTGTACCACCGTTACGGTAACTAAAAATCCAAACAATACCACCAGGATAGAATCGAAGGGCTATAATACTTGCGACCTATCGAATCCACGGCGAGTGGAACGTGCCGTTCGAGCGTCTTATTAGGCTATGGTGAAAATTCCTAAAGAAATTTTAGAGAGAGTTAACAAGCTTCGCGAGACTATCAAGCGGCACAGCCATCTCTATCATACTCTCGATAAGCCAGAGATAGAGGATAGTGCTTATGATGCTCTGGTGCGTGAGCTTGAAGATCTGGAGTCCCAATATCCAGCACTCAATACTCCGGATTCTCCGACACAACAAGTGGGGGATGTGGTGCTCAAAGAATTCTCGAAGGTCGAGCACAAAGTATCGCAATGGTCGTTTAACGATGCTTTCGACGAAGATGATATCCGCGCTTTCGACGAGAGGATTAGACGTTTGCTCGATGGCGAGAAGCCGGAATATCTGGTGGAATTAAAGATTGATGGATTGAAAGTGGTGCTCACGTACGAAAAAGGAGTTTTGAAGACTGCCGCTACTCGCGGTGATGGCAGAGTTGGAGAAGATGTGACAGGTAATGTTCGTACTATCCGCTCCATTCCGCATAATTTAAAACAGCAGGTCTCGATAATTATCGAAGGCGAAATCTGGATGGCAAAGACCGTCTTTGACAAACTAAACCAAGAAAGGAAAAAGAAAGGCGAAGATTTATTTGCCAATCCGAGAAATATTGCTGCAGGCTCCATCCGCCAGCTTGATCCGTCTATCACGCGTTCGCGCAGACTTGATTCGTTTATCTATGACATCGCCGACCTTCAACTTGGACACGCCGTGTCCAAGTTGAATACGCAGGAAGAAGAACTTAATTTTCTTAAAGAATTGGGATTCCAAATCAATCCGCATTACAAAAAGTTCGACAACATCGAAGGGGTCGTAAAACATTGGGAATTTTGGAATAAGAAGAAAAATAAAGAAGATTATTTGTTAGATGGGTTGGTAGTGAAGGTCAATGACGTGGAACAGCAGAAAAAACTTGGCTATACTGGTAAGTCGCCGCGTTTCGGCATCGCTTTCAAATTTTCGGCGGAACAGGTCACAACTCTCGTGGAAGATATAACTCTTCAGCTCGGTCGTACTGGAGTGCTCACACCAGTCGCAAAACTTCGTCCGGTTTTGGTTGCCGGTTCGACTGTCTCGCGCGCCACTCTTCATAACGAAGATGAGATCAAGCGCAAAGATATCAGAATAGGAGATACGGTGGTGATCCAGAAAGCAGGGGATGTTATCCCGGAAGTGGTGCGAGTAGTAGAGGAAATGAGGACGGGCAAAGAAAAGATTTTTAAGTTTCCAGAACATCCGGTCAGAGATGCTTACGTTCAACAGAAAAGAAAGCTCGAATATTTTGTGTCACGGAATGTTTTCAACATAGATGGTCTCGGGAAAAATATCATCCAGCAGCTCATGGATGCCAATCTCATATATAATTTTGATGATCTATTTACGATTAAAAAAGGTGATCTTGAAACCCTGGAAAGATTTGGAGAAAAGTCTATAGATAATTTACTCAAGGCGATCGAGAAAGCGAGGGATGTGACGCTTGCGCGATTTATCGCTTCGCTATCTATCCCGCAAGTAGGTGAAGAGACAGCGCGCGATCTTGCAGAATACTTCGGTACTCCGAAGCGTTTCGCGGAGGCGACTTTCGAGCAATTAACCGCAATCAATGGGGTGGGAGATGTAGTAGCTCAAGCAATTCTTGATTGGTTTAGTCCGCCAGCTGGCGGAAAAGAGAATAAAAAGTTATATGACAGGCTTCTCAAATACGTCCGAGTCCAATCTCCCAAAAGACCGTCTTTTGGGAAGCTTAACGGGAAAAGTTTTGTGCTGACTGGTTCGCTTGAGAAAATGTCTCGCGAAGAAGCGAAGGAAAAAATTCGCACTTTAGGTGGAAATATCTCGAGCTCTGTTTCCAAAAACACAGACTACCTCGTAGCCGGTGCCGACCCCGGCGACAAGTATGAGAAAGCCCAGGAATTAGGGGTTAAAATCCTGAATGAGAGAGAATTTTTGGATATGTTAAGATAACGGGATGAATAAGGAAGAGGTTTTGAAATTGGCGAAACTGGCGCGGATTGATTTGAGTGACGAAGAATCCCAGAGGCTCGTGGGAGAATTTGAGGCGATTTTAAATTACGTTGGACAGATAAAAAGTGCTAGTCCTGCTTCGCGCAAGGCTACGGAGGATGAGAGCGAATACGCTCTCAAAAATGTTATGAGAGATGATGGAGAGCCGCATGAGAGTGGAATCCATACTGAAGAATTGCTTAAACAAGCGCCTAATCGGGAAGGTGATTATATTAAAGTCAAAAAAATTCTGTGACACCAGAAGAGATTAAATCTAAAGATAAAGACATCCACGCCTTTCTCGAAGTATTCGAAGACAGAGGGGCGTCTTCGGATGGCCCACTCGGCGGCAAGAGAATTGCTATCAAAGACAACATGCTATTTAAGGGCCACAAGGTGAGTGCGGGCTCGAAGATGCTTGAGAACTTTACCGCAACCTACGATGCTACTGCGGTGAAAAAATTGAAAGACGCTGGAGCCATCATCGTGGGCCGTACAAATATGGATGAGTTCGCCATGGGTTCTTCGACAGAGAATTCGGCATTTGGCCCTACGAAAAATCCTCACGATACAAGCCGGGTGCCAGGAGGTTCATCGGGAGGGTCGGCGGCAGCCGTGGCGGCGGGAATGTGTGATATGGCTCTAGGGTCTGATACCGGTGGCTCTATCCGCCAGCCAGCTGCTCTCTGTGGTGTAGTGGGGTTGAAGCCGACTTATGGCCGAGTCTCAAGGCATGGGCTCATTGCTCTCGCTTCTTCGCTCGACCAGATAGGGCCATTCGCGAAAACCGTTGCTGATGTTCGACTTGTATACAACGTAATCAAGGGTAGAGATCCGATGGACAGCACAACCATTTCCGATGACACTTATCCAGAGAGAAAGAAATTTTCTAAAATAGTTGGAGTGCCAAGAGACTTCTTGGAAACAGATGCCATGAGTCCAGAAGTGAAAAATAATTTCGAACAATCTCTCGAGAAATTAAGAGGCCTCGGTTACAAAGTAGTGGATATAAAGCTTCCTAATATGAAGTATGCTCTACCGGCTTACTACATCATCTTGCCGGCTGAAGCATCTTCGAACCTTGCGCGCTATGACGGTGTCAAATACGGCCACTACGCCGAAGGCAAAGATGTTATAGAAGATTATTTCAAAACCCGCGGAGAAGGATTTGGCAGAGAAGTACAGAGAAGAATTATCCTCGGTACTTATGTGCTCTCATCTGGTTACTACGATGCTTACTACGGCACTGCAGTAGAAGTGCAAAAGATTATCAGAGACGAGATGAGACGTGCTTTCGAAGAGGTGGATCTCGTAGCTACGCCAACCACGCTTGGTCCGGCTTTTAAATTTGGCGAGAAGACTTCAAATCCATTGGCCATGTATTTAGAAGATCTTTTTACTGTCACGGCAAATATCGCCGGTACTCCGGCCATATCTTTGCCGTCGGGTTTCGTAAACGTAGAGGGAAAAGATCTGCCGCTCGGGTTACATCTGACTGCTGATTTAGGACGAGAAAATAATTTGTTTGTCGCGGGTAAAGAATTTTTAGGAGAATAGGGTAAAATATAGATATGCCACCGAAGGAAAAACCAGCGCCGCCAAAGACATGGTGGGAGAACATAGATACACCGACATCTCTTCTAGTATTTATTTTCGTCTTATCTGCGCTCGCCGCCGCTTTGATGAGCTATCTAGCAAGTTTCAATCTCGGCTCGCCTGAATTTATCTGGTTTAGGTTCAAGAATTATTTCCTTTTGAATATCTGGCCAGTTTGGAAAGTGATTTCGGCTATAGTAGCTGCACTTGCTATCTACGGCATCGTCCACAATATGAAAAAACTTCGTGAGATAAATATCGAAGAAGATAAAATATTTAATCCGCCACCTTCCGACTATATAGTGACGACAGAAGAAGTAGCTCTCATCAAAAAATCAGAGACAAACGAGAAGTGGGAAAAGGTTATTAATTATATGAATTCAAATAATCCTTCTGATTGGCGGCTCGCGATCATGGAAGCAGATGTGATGCTCGAAGAGCTCTTGCGAACACTCGGACTCCACGGAGATTCAGTAGGGGAGATGCTCAAGTCGGCAGATCAGAATGAATTCTCGACTCTCAACGACGCTTGGGAAGCGCACAAAGTCAGAAATGCGATAGCTCACGCGGGCACTGGATTTGATCTAAACGAACGCGAAACCAAACGCGTCATCGCGCTCTTCGAAAAGGTCTTCCAAGAATTCGGGATTGTTTACACTTAACTTGTTGCGGGGGCCGGTACCGCCCCGGCTCCTGGAGGTTATGAGCCTCCCGAGGTACTTTTCCTCTACCCCGCTAATAAATAAACACACAAGGCGTTATTATACTCTTTTTCTTGAGAAAAGCAATATTTTGTAATATAGTTTCAGTCTGTCGGCTGACAGCTAAAGCTGGCGCCGACGGCGTTCGGAGACAGTAAGTAAGCTTCCTTACTGCTCCTCTCTTGTCGGCGTAGCTCAGGTAGTTAGAGCATGGCACTCATAAAGCCAAGGTCCCAAGTGCAAGTCTTGGCGCCGGCACACTTCAACAAGTTCAGTGCAAGCCAAATTGATTAACGGTAAAAAATCTGTTAATTTGTAACTCATTGCGGCTGTCTTATTAAAGACATCCGCGGTTCAGTTCCTCACTTGCGGCTGTAGCTCAACGGTAGAGCACTCCCCTGTCACGGGAGAGGCCGTGGGGTCAGCACCCATCAGCCGCGCTAGGTTAAGAAAACCCAGAATATTCTGGGTTTTCTTACCCTCTTGCTTGGGTGCTGACTGGCGGAGGAGCTTGGCTCCGAGCCGGGGTCGCGCAAAAATTCAACAGAATTTTATGTGTGACCAGCACCCATCAGCCGCGCCAACTATGAAATGGAAACAGCCACCAATGATAAAGATCTGAAATCAACGCGATTATGGCAAATAGCAATGGTTCATATTGTCGGCAAGAAAATATTTCAACCTCAAGGGTATTGATTTCAGGTATAATTAAGAGATGACCAAGAAAACAACCCTGATCGTATTGGCGGCGCTTTTTATTGTGGGATGGTGGCTTTACCAGATGGGCGGTTTGGATTTTTTGGGAATAAACTTGTAAAACCTCCTTATTTTAATAAGATTAAGCTCGTGCCAAGATAGCTCAGTTGGTAGAGCACATCCATGGTAAGGATGAGGTCCCGGGTTCGATCCCCGGTCTTGGCTCCATGAGACTTAAAGTTTTTACTCTGATTTTTATTTTAGGATGGTGCGGGATATTTCTTTCGCAAAAGATCGATCTTTCGACTGCTGACATCGGACGGCATATTGCGAATGGCCGAGTTTTGGTCGAGGCGCCACTTGCCGAAAAACAAGCTCTTCTTCACACCAACTTTTTCTCTTACACCATGCCGGACGCTCCGTTTGTGAATCACCACTGGGCAAGCGGCGTGATATTTTATGTTGTCGAGAAAGTTCTCGGCTTCACCGGACTCTCCATGCTATATGTTTTGGCAAGCCTCGCGGCAATACTTTTGTTTTGGAACGTAGCACGACATCTCTCCAATCTCCAACTTTTACATTGCATCATTTTTCGCTATTATCCTCTTTTAGTTTCCAGAGCTGAAGTGCGCCCGGAAGTGTTTAGTCTATTGTTGAGCGGAGTATTTATTAATATTTTATATTTCCGAAAATATGTTTGGGTTCTGCCTTTTCTCATGATGTTTTGGGTTAATCTTCATATCGGATTTATTTTCGGGTTTCTGATTTTAGGAAGTTTTATTCTCACGGATTTTAAAAATCTCTACAAAATCGGCATTGTCACCGTTTTGCTCAGCCTCGTTAATCCATTTGGATACAAGGTTCTCTTGTATCCATTTCTGATATTTAGAGATTACGGATACAGAATAGTAGAAAATCAATCAATATCGTTTCTCGAAAATCTTGGCTTCGGAGTTGGCCAGCATTTTCTTTTGTTTAAAATTATTGCTGTCGCGGTTATCGTCTCTGTAATAATGCTCGCATATCGTCGCATTAAAATCCCAATATCAATTTTCTTGCCCACCATCATCACTCTCGTCATGGCATATCTTGGTATAAGACATTTTCCGATTTTCGGACTTTTCGCTCTCGTTTTTCTTTCTTATAGCGTAAGTAAGCTAATAATTCCAAAATTAAGTACTGAAGTTGTGGGTGCCGCTTCGGCCATAGCTATCGTCTTATCGATTGTTTTCGGCATCTAGGATATCTCGCGCATTAAACCAGTGCTCGGTTGGGGACTGCGTCCAGACGTTCTTTCTGCTCGAGAATTCTTCGAGATAAATGATCTTAAAGGTCCGATATTCAATAACTACGATATTGGCGGATATCTTATCTATGCTGGCAAAGAAGTCTTCGTAGACAACAGGCCAGAAGCATATTCGAAAAAGTTTTTTGAAGAAATTTATGTGCCGGCCCAAGAAGACGAATCAGTCTGGCAAATGCTAGATGAGAAATATAAATTCAACACCATTATCTTCTCTCATCGTGACTACACGCCGTGGGGGCAGAAGTTTCTCCTCACTCGCGCCAATGACAAGAACTGCTCGCCGGTTTTTGCCGATGATTACATCATCATTTTTACTAAAAAATGATGCAACTTTTTATCCTCTGGAAGAGTTATAATAAGTGAAGGGAACAATATTATAATAAACGTGGGAGCGCGCTAGAAGTGCGCTCCGTTCCCTTAGACACCGATGGAAGTCACAATGCTCTCTGATGCCGAAGTGCTCAAGAATTCTCAAACCTCTCCATGGATGTTTGGTATTCTTGTAGATAGGTACGAAGAAGCGTTTATAAGAAAAGGTGAATATGTACTGCGCTCTAGAGAGGATGCGGAAGATGCGGTGCAAGATACTTTTCTCAAAATTTACAAATATGCGTCTAAATTTTCCGAGAGGAAAAATGCCAGCTTCCAGTCCTGGGCATATAAAATCCTGACTAATACTTGCTATACCCATCTATCCAAGAAAATGAAAGAAATTGCCCGCACCCAAATGCTTGATTTCGCCGAACTCGATGTCGTGAACGGCCTGGATAATAGCGAAGAGGGGAATCGGTCATCGGTGGCGCAGTCCATTCTCCTACGGTTACCGGAAAGATTATCTAGGCTTCTCTCGCTCTATTTCTTTGAAGATAAAAGCTACGCGGAAATTGCAGATGTAGAGCATATCTCTATTTCCGCCGTGCGCTCCGGCCTCCATCGCGCCAAAAAGCAATTTAAGGAACTGGGTGTAGAAATATCATGACCACAAATATCAAAAATAAAATAATGTTCGGCGTCTATCTTATGTATTGTACGCGCAAACTCAAAAGCCCTTTTGTTGGAGAATCTTTTGCTCTGGTATTACTCATAGGATCTCTCTTTATCTTTGTCTCTGTACCGAGTGTGCTCTCAAATATGTTTTCTGCTGGAAACCTATACAATTATTTCATTGTGGCTTTTTCCAACACCGACTTTTTGGTCCAATCCATAATAATATTGGCTGGCGCTATAGCAATTTTCTCTTTACGTAACTTTGGTAATATACTGGAGTTAAGCCGGAGTAACTCAGCTGGTAGAGTAACTCATTCGTAATGAGTAAGTCGCGAGTCCGACTCTCGCCTCCGGCTCATGGCTTCTAAAGAAGACTTACAAAAGAAAATAGAAGAACTTGAAGCGGCCATGGGTGCGGCGGATTTTTGGAATGATAAAGAAAAGGCGCAGAGAGATATAAAGGAATTGCAAAATCTCAAAGACGAACTCGCGGTAGTAGGGAAGTATGATAGAGGTTCGGCGGTCATGACTATCTTTGCTGGAGCGGGAGGAGATGATGCGGAAGACTTCGCCCATATTCTACTCGAGATGTATTTAAAGTTTTTCAATAAAAATAAATGGGGTTACTCTATAATCCATAAGAATGAGAATGATCATGGGGGATATAGAAATATTACATTAGAAATTGACGGTAAAAGTTCTTACGGGATACTCAAAAACGAATCCGGAGTACATCGCTTGGTGCGAGTTTCTCCATTCAATGCCAATGAAAAGCGTCACACCTCTTTTGCGATGGTAGAAGTGATACCGAAGTTTGAGAAAACTGATGAAGTCAAAATTCCGCCGGAAGACTTGAAGGTGGAACTTTCAAGAGCTAGTGGTCCGGGCGGACAAAATGTGAATAAGCGCGAGACGGCAGTTCGCCTCGTCCACATTCCTACTAATCTTTCCGTCCACGTCGAGTCCGAGCGTTCACAAGCACAAAATAGAGAAAAGGCTCAAAGAATGCTTGAGGCCAAACTATACAAAATGCTCGAAGAAGAACGAAAAGCCAAAGAAAAAGGGATGTATATTTCGAAAACCACGCAAATCGAATGGGGGAACCAAATCCGCTCTTATGTCCTCCATCCATATAAACTGGTCAAAGATCACAGAACCGACGTGGAAATTCGCGATGTCGAAAAAGTCCTAGACGGCGGTCTAGAGGAGTTTCTTGAAGCTGAAAAAGAGTTATAGGGAGTTGGACATTGACCCCAGATTCGTTATAATGCTTATATGAATAAAGTCAATCTAAAAAACAGGGTCGTTGCCCTTGAGGCCGAGGTTAAACTTCTTAAAAGGAAGGCTGTTGGAGAACCGAATTTCGGTGTCGATGACCTAAACTGGAGAAAGATCTTGCCACTTCTCAAGAAAGTACGCTCGACAGCCTATAAGAAGGTTTATGGGTAAACCTAGAGTCTTCGTAGATTCTAGTGTCATTGTCGCGGCATTATTGTCTAGTTCTGGAGGTTCTTATTACCTTTTAACTCTTTTACGCGATCAATTTGAATTTGTTACCAATCAATACGTATTACTGGAATTGGAGGAGTTATTGCAAGGTAAGTTTTATAAGCATATCGACATGCAAAACAAACTTTTTCTACTTTTAGGCGTTGCCCATATCAAAGTGCAAGCTTTTCCTTCCCGAAAAGAGATAAATAAGTTGGGCAAGATAATATCTAAAAAAGATGCCCCGATTTTAACTGGAGCACTGGCCGAAAGTGCTTTATTAGTTACTCTCGATAATGAATTTTTGACTGCAAAAGTGTCTGGATATGCCCTCAAACATGGCTTAAAGATAGTAAAACCTAAAGACTTGATAGAACAGCGCAGATGGTAGTAAAATCTTGGGTTTCCGACTTTCCCAAGTAAAACATAAGAAGTCTCCTCAAGAGTGGTGGTCAACTCTAGCCCGGACAGCAATGTCTCGGGCTTTTCTTTTGTCTAAATTTTTCATACGATTTAATTCTACTATCGGCAAATTAAATCGTACTACGTTACTTTCCTACACGTGTAGAAAATAACGTAGTGTTATTCTAGAATAATAATGGCTTTTCCCAGCCAAAGCATGTTTCTACGCCTTCAAGTTTCTTAAAAATCTTTCTAATGTCTGGAACTGATTGCTTATAGTTTTTAAGCACTCTTACTGTTTCTTCAATAAAATTACCCACTGTTCCGTTGGAATCATCAACGCCACTGTTACAGAGTTTGTCGTCCAGTCGGAGTAATGTACTTATAAGCAACTCGGCACTCGTTTGACCAATTGGTAATTCAGAAACAATAGTAGATAATCTGCTTACTCCTTCATCTAAAGAGTTTTGATACTGAAACCAATATTTAGAAGGCATATCGTAAGCCTTGATATAACGCATAGCGGCAGTTACATTCTTTTTGTACTTATTCAGTTCTTCTTTCGTTAATTCTCCAACTTTTCCACTAGAAGTTGGCGTAGAAATTTTTTGCTTATCTTTATCCAAAAGTGGTTTGCCATCCATAACCGCATATAGCGCCACTGCTACCATGTGTTTGCATAAAATGTCTGTCTGGTCCAAATAACATTCACAACTGCCACGATCATAATGGCGCGCAGATACATCCACATTATATAGATGAGTGCTTTTGACGATAGCAGAGAAGCCGCTTAAATACTTCTTGAATTTAGTTACTTTTCCACTCTCGTACAAGTTAATCGCTTTTTCAAAAGTAGCGGTATCAGTGGCAAACTTAATCTTGTCAAAATTATAAGCGGGTATCATAAGTTTATATTATTCTTTTTATCCAAATTCTCAATACATTATAAGCAAGCGACCGCTTTGTTATAATGTATTGCCCGAACATCGATGTTTGTGGTAAGGTACTAGCCATGTTAATGATGAGATTACAGAGAGTGGGGAGGACACATGAGCCGGCGTTTCGGCTTGTTTTGACCGATTCTAAAAATTCGACCAAAAGCGGCCGCTTTAAGGAAATATTAGGTTCTTATGATCCGAGGAAATCAAAAGACTTTTTTGAGACAGAACGCATCAAATACTGGCTGTCTCAAGGGGTTACTCCGACTGCCACTGTAAACAATCTCCTGGTATCTCATAAAATCATTACTGGTCCTAAGATCAATGTCTCGTCCAAGTCTAAAAAGACTTCTCCGACTCCAGGTGATAAAATATCATCATGATCGACGACGTAGGATTTCTTGAATATATTGTAAAGGCTCTCGTAACTCATCCTGATGACATCAAGATAAAGAGGACGGTAGATGAGATGGGTGTATTGATGACCCTTGATGTGCACCCAGATGATATGGGTAAAATTATCGGTCGCAGTGGCAATACTGCCAAGGCTATCAGGATTCTTCTGCGCGTGATGGGGATGAAAAACAATGCTCGCATCAATCTCAAGATAAACGAGCCGACTGTAAGCTTCGGTCGTCGCGCTGCCGACGGCACATCTACAGGCGCTCCATCTAAAACTCTCGATGAAGCGATGGAAGATTTGAATTTGGAATAAATAGTAGATGCAGTTTGATATTGTCACGATTTTTCCCAGACTATTTGAGAGCTTTAAGAACGAGGCTCTGATAGCCCGTGCTCAAAAGAAGAAAATTATTTCCATAAACGCTCACAATCTTCGGGATTTTGCCGAAGACAAGAGAGGTACCGTGGATGACAGGCCGTATGGTGGAGGTGTTGGCATGGTTTTATTGTTCAAACCTATTTATCAGGCGGTCAAAAAGATAAGGTCCAAAAATTTAAAGAAAAAAATTTGGGTAATAGCTTTTGGTCCAAAAGGTAAGAAGTTTACGCAAGACGTGGCAAAGAGATGGTCCAAGTATGACCAGCTGGTTATGATATGTGGGCGCTATGAGGGGATAGACGAAAGAGTTATAAAGAACGTAGCGGATGAAGAGGTATCAATAGGCGATTATGTTCTCTTCGGTGGCGAGGTCCCAGCTATGGTTGTGATGGAAGCGGTGACAAGGCTTCTTCCTGGCGCCATTGCCAAGCAGAAATCTTTGGAAGACGAATCTTTCAAGGTGCCGGAGTTTTTGGAATACCCGCACTTTACCAGACCGGAAGTAATTGTTGTAGGAGGCAAAAAGTTGAGGGTGCCCAAAGTTCTCCTCTCTGGCCATCAAGCCAAAATCGAGGAGTGGAAAAGGAAAAAAGCCTAGGGGTTGCATAAAAAACAGGGTGGTGTAATATGGTCTTTAACTTCGAACGATTGAGTTACGGCGGTAACGAGGTTTTAATAAGTTAATATTTTGGCTCTAAGAGACGGGAAGAGTATCCTTGTGTCTCAATTTTTGATTTTTAATGCCCAAAACAAAAACAAGGGTAAAGAAGTACTTCGGCCGCTTCAGGGAACCTCTCGCAGAGATTCCTAATCTTGTCGTCTCTCAAGTCGAGTCTTTCCAGCGGCTTATCGATCAAGGCCTTAAAGAAGTATTCGCTGAATTTTCGTCTATCAAAGATTTTTCCGAAAGGAAGTTTGAACTTGATTTCGTCAGTTTCGAATTGGCGGAGCCGAAGATAGACGAATATACCGCCAAAGACAAGAAACTTTCTTATGAGGCTCCGCTCAAGGTCCGTGTCCGGTTAAAAAATCTAATTCAGAAGACCGATAAGGAACAAGAGATCTTCATGGCTGATTTCCCGCTCATGACCTCTCATGGCACATTTATCATCTCCGGTATCGAACGCGTAGTTGTCCCACAGCTCGCTCGCTCGACCGGAGTTTCCTTTACCGAACAGGAATTAAAGGGCAAGAAAACTTTTGGAGCCAAAATTATCCCTGCCCGCGGCGCTTGGATAGAACTAGAAACTGATCTAGATGGCGCTATCTATATCCGCATTGACCGCAAGAGAAAGTTCCCCGTAACCACGCTTCTGCGAGCCTTTGGAACCGAATCAAATGACAAAATTCTTGCTCTTTTCAGCTCGATATCGGAAGCCAAACATTTTATTGAGAAAACCTTGGCCAAAGACCATACCACTACTATCGACGAAGCTTCTATAGAGATACATAAACGCCTACGCGATGGCGACTTAGCTTCATCGGAGAACGCGCGCGACTTCGTCAAATCTATTTTCGACAAAGAACGCTACGATCTTTCCCGAGTTGGACGCTTTCGATTCAATAATCGTTTCGGTATCAAAGAAACGAGTAAAGAAATAGAACGCCGAACCCTCTCGCTTATCGACCTCGTCATCATCATTTCCCATATCGTTCGCCTCAACACAACTCTTGGTTCTCTGCCCGACGATATCGATCACTTGGGTTCACGCCGCGTGCGACTTGTCGGAGAACTTTTCCAACAGAAGATACGCGTTGGCATGGCCCAGATCAAGCGAAACATCCAGAACCGCATGTCGACTATCGATACCGATGTAACTCTGCCGGTGCAATTTATTTCTCCCAAGCCTTTGCAGGCCAGGATGAAAGAATTTTTCACCACAAACCAACTTTCGCAATTCATGCAGCAGACCAATGCCTTGGAAGAGCTTGAGCATTTGCGCACAGTCTCTGCTTTGGGTCCTGGAGGTCTCAACCGTGCTCGTGCTGGCTATGAAGTGCGCGACGTTCACCCATCTCACTATGGGCGCCTTTGTCCGATCGAGACTCCGGAAGGTCCGAACATCGGTCTCATCTTGCGTCTCTCAACATATGCCCGCATCAATGATTTCGGCATGATCGAGACTCCTTATGCCGTGGTCGAGAAGGGCAAAATCACCGGCGAAATAAAATATTTAAACGCTCTCGAGGAAGAAAATTTCAATATCGCACATGCCGCTACTCCGGTGGAAGAAGATAAAATTGTGCCGGAGACAGTGGAAGTACGCAGCAAAGGCAAGCCACAAACTGTTCCAAAAAACGAGGTGCATTATATGGATGTGGCTACCAATCAAGCTTTTTCGATCGCTACTTCCATGATCCCTTTCCTGAACCACGACGACGCTAACCGCGCCCTCATGGGTTCGAATATGCAGAAACAGGCAACGCCATGTATCGTGCCGGAGGTACCCTTTGTCGCCACAGGCATTGAAGACGTGGCTATCCGCGACACAGGCCGCATCATCTTCTCGCCTGTAAACGGAGCAGTTTCTTACGTAGATGGCAAAGAAGTTCGTGTCAAAGATGACAAAGGCAAAGAGCATAAATTAAGTCTGGTTAATTTCTCGATGACTAATGGCTTTACCGCTTTTCATCAGAGACCTTCGGTAGAATTGGGAGAAAAAGTTAAGAAAGGGACGGTGCTTGCAGACACCTCGTCTTCAGCCGATGGTCAGATGGCTATAGGACAGAATGCTCTCGTCGCCTTCATGTCCTGGTCTGGAGCCAATTACGAAGATGCCATCATTATCTCTGAACGTCTGGTAGAGAAAAGCAAATTCAGCTCGGTTCATATCGAAGAGTTTGAAGTTACTGTTCGCGATACCAAACTTGGGCCGGAGATGACTACTTGCGATATCCCAAATGTTGGCGAATCAAAATTGAAAAACCTTGCGGAAGACGGCATTATCCGTGTTGGTGCAGAAGTCCGCCCAGGCGACATCCTGGTAGGGAAGATTACTCCGAAAGGCGAGTCCCAGCTTACTCCAGAAGAGCGCCTACTCCGATCGCTCTTCGGCGAGAAGGCTCGCGATGTCAAAGATACTTCTAAGCGCATGGAAGGTGGCAAGCGCGGACGTGTTATTTCGGTACAAATATTTACGCGTGAAAAAGGAGACAAACTCGACTCCGGTATTTTGAAAAGAATTCATATACAGGTAGCGCAACTGCGCAATGTTAGCGTTGGTGACAAACTTGCTGGCCGCCACGGCAACAAGGGGGTAATTTCTAGAATCTTGCCTGCCGAAGACATGCCATATATGGCCGATGGCACTCCTATCGATATAATCTTGACTCCGCTCGGCGTGCCGAGCCGCATGAACCTCGGCCAAATTCTTGAAATGCATCTTGGTCTTGCTGCCCATACTTTAAACTATCAGGCTATAGTGCCGCCTTTTGCAGGCGCGACCGAAGAGGAGATAAAAGAAGAGCTGGTAAAAAGCGGTCTTCCAGAGTCAGGCAAGGTCAAGCTTTTTGACGGCCGCACCGGAGAGACTTTCGCCCAACACATCGCCATTGGCTACATGTATATCCTCAAGCTTCATCACATGGTCGAAGACAAAATCCACATGCGTTCGATTGGTCCGTATTCTCTCATCACCCAGCAACCTCTTGGCGGCAAGGCTCAAAACGGAGGCCAGCGCTTCGGAGAAATGGAAGTCTGGGCTCTTCTTGGACACGGCGCGTCATATACTTTGCGGGAAATGCTGACCATCAAATCCGATGATATCTTGGGTCGCTCCGCCGCTTTCGATGCGATAGTGAAGGGAGAGAAAATCCCAGAACCACATTTGCCGGCATCGTTCCATGTGCTTTTGAATAATCTTCGTGGATTAGCGCTTGATGTTGAGTTGGATAAATTGGGTAACCCTCCTCGCAAACACCATGAATAATGAAAGCAGAATAAAAACTTCACACGAAGACAGCGCTTTCGAATCAATCTCTATTCGGCTGGCTTCGCCTGAACGCATCAAGGAGTGGTCTTACGGCGAAGTTACCAAACCGGAAACCATCAACTACCGCACACAGAGAAGCGAAAGGAACGGACTTTTCGACGAGAAGATTTTCGGCCCAGACCGCGACTTCGAATGTTATTGCGGCAAGTATCGCGGCATACGATACAAGGGCATTATTTGCGAGAAGTGCGGTGTCGAGATCACGCGCTCTATAGTGCGTCGCGAAAGGATGGGCCATATCGAACTGGCCACTCCGGTTTCCCACATCTGGTTCTTGAAGAATGTGCCATCGAGAATCTCACTTGTCATGGGTATTCCGGTCTCTGACCTGGAGAAAGTTATTTATTTTGCCGGCTACATCGTCACTCTAGTTTCAGAATCCGAGAAAGAACGAGTACTTAAAGATCTTGAGTCGGAATTTAAATCTAAGTCGAAAGCTTTGCAGGACGAGAAGTCGAAACTCGCTCTCAAAGAACTGGCCTTGGCAACACGGCGCGATATCGAATCGCTTGTCCCAGGCAAAGTCTTGGATGAAGTAGAGTATCATCGCTCGTCTGTAAAATATCCGACAATATTCGATGCGAGGATTGGCGCTGAAGCAGTTTTTAATATTTTGAAGGGGATAGATCTCCATAAACTTCAGAAGCATATCGAGACAGAGATAGAAAAAGCTCCTGCTACAGAACTTTCCCGCCTCAACAAGCGCGCTTCAACTGTGCAGTGGATGATCAATTCTAACGTCAGGCCCGAATGGATGTTTATGACCCGTATTCCGGTCATCCCGCCAGCTATCCGCCCAATGGTTCCGCTTGATGGCGGACGTTACGCGACTAGCGATGTCAACGACTTGTATCGCCGCGTCATCAATAGAAACAACCGCTTGAAGAAGCTCAAAGAAATAAACGCCCCGGATGTTATCTTGAGGAATGAAAAAAGAATTCTCCAAGAAGCTGTCGATGCTCTTATCGACAATACTATTCGCCACGCAAGCGCATCCGGCAACCAGTCCCAGCGCCGCCTGCTCAAATCTCTTTCTGATAATCTCAAAGGCAAGCGCGGCCTCTTCAGGCAAAATCTTTTGGGCAAACGCGTTGACTACTCCGGACGTTCTGTTATCGTCGTTGGTCCAGAATTGAAACTCCACCAGTGCGGATTGCCGAAGCATATGGCGCTTGAGCTTTTCAAGCCGTTTATTATCTCCGAGCTTCTACGACGCGAGCTTGCATACAATATCCCAGGTGCTCGTCGACTGATTGAGGATGCAATACCTGAAGTATGGGCAATTCTTGAAGAGGTGATCAGCGGCAAGTACGTGCTTTTGAACCGCGCGCCAACATTACATCGCCTCGGCATCCAGGCATTCCAGCCAGTGCTTATTGAAGGTAATGCTATCCAGTTACATCCACTGGTCTGTACGGCTTTCAACGCCGACTTCGACGGCGACCAGATGGCCGTGCATGTTCCTATTACTGAAGAAGCACAGTTGGAAGCAAAACTTGTCATGGCTGCGGATAAAAATATTCTCAAGCCCGGTAACGGCGAACCTGTGGTTTCTGCAAAACTTTTGGATATTGTTCTCGGCATTTACTGGGTAACCCGCACTCTTACAGGCGAGAAGGGCGAAGGTCGCTATTACTCAACTCCAAACAACGCTATAACCGCGTACGAATTCGGCGTTGTCGATTTGCGCGCCAAGATTCAAGTCTTGCCAACCGATACAGAAAGGTATAAAGCATTTGATGGCAAAATGTTTGAGACGACAGTCGGACGCCTTCTTTTCAATGCCGTTTTGCCGCGTGATTATCCGTTCCTGAACCAAGAGATGACTAGAAAGAAAATGTCCGAACTTGTCGACGATTTGATTTCTCGATATGGCATCGAAAACATCCCGGCAATTATGGACAAGATCAAAGAATTCGGTTTTCGCTACGCCACTGTTTCCGGAGTTACTTGGGGATTAAGCGATGTAAAAATTCCGGAAGGCAAGGCCGCCATCATCAAGAAGGGCTGGGGACTAGTAAACGAAGTGGTCAATCAATATCGCGAAGGTCTTCTCTCTGACCAGGAACGCCGAGTGAAGTCTGTCGAGATCTGGCAGGGCATCAAAGATGAAGTAGAAAAGCTCATGCCCGCTACTTTGGGAGAGAAAGATTCCGTACATGACATGATTTACTCTGAAGCTCGCGGTGGATTCGGCAACTTATCACAAATGGCCGGTATGAAAGGAGTTATCGCTTCCATCTCTGGCGAATCGCTCGAATTCCCGATTACTTCTTGTTACAAAGAGGGCCTCACTCCGCTTGAATATTTCATCACTACTCACGGCTCGAGAAAAGGTCTTACCGACACAGCCCTCAACACCGCCAAAGCCGGCTACCTAACTCGCCGTCTCTTCGACGTCGCTCAAGATGAAATTGTCACCGAAGAGGATTGTGGCACGAAAGTTGGCACCATCATCCATAGGAAAACTGCTTCCGGCATCGACATTCCACTTTCAAAAAATATCAAAGGCAGATTCTTGGCTACTGATCTTCTCGACTCTAGTGGTACGGTTCTATATAAGCGTGGCAGTCTCATTAATAAATTAGACGCAGAAAAAGTGGACAAGCGAGGAGTAGAATCTGTACACGTCCGCTCGCCATTAGGCTGCGTCTCCATTCACGGTCTCTGTATTATCTGTTACGGAATAGACTTGGGCAATAACAAGCCGGTCGAGCTTGGAGAAGCTGTCGGTACGGTAGCAGCCCAGGCTATCGGTGAGCCGGGAACTCAGCTTACGATGCGTACTTTCCACGCCGGAGGCATCGCGTCTGTTGGTGGTGACATCACTGCCGGTCTTCCGCGTGTTGAAGAAATATTTGAAAAGAGAAAGCCGAAAGTGCCGGCAGTGGTAAGTCATGTAAACGGCATTGTTACGGAGATCAAGGTGGTCGGTAGCGACAGATTGATAGTGGTTACTCCTGAAGCAGGGGAAGTGAAGGCTAAAAAGCTCGACAACGAATATCTTGCGCCAATCTCACGCTCATCTCTTGTACGTATTGGCCAGGAAGTTAAAAAGGGAGATATCCTAACCGATGGTTCTGCTGATCTAGACGAACTCTTCCGCTATGCGGGCAAAGAAAAAACAGAAAATTATATCATTCACGAAGTATCAAAACTCTACGAACTGCAGGGTGCCGCTGTCTCGCACAAACATATCGAACTCATCGTGCGCCAAATGTTTAGCCGGCGCAAAGTTAAAAATCCTGGCGATACCAAGTTTACTAGGGGAGATGTAGTCGAACTAGCAGATCTTGTGGAAATTAATGCTCAAGCGAAGGAAAAGGGTCTCAAAGAAGCCGAAGCAGACTCTGTCATCATGGGTATTACAGAAGTTTCGCTCTCGCGCGCAAGTTTCCTCTCTGCCGCTTCCTTCCAACACACTCCGCGGGTGCTTATCCAGGCAGCTATCCGTGGAGCACGAGACAGCCTCTCTGGGTTGAAAGAAAATGTTATTATCGGCCGCCTCATTCCTGCTGGAACCAGTTTTAAAGGAGGTTTCAAAGAAAAAATGATATGCGAGGCAATGTTGAAACGATCAAAGGGCGTCTAGATTTGGCCGAGGTTATCTCTGGCTACGTCAAGCTGGAGAAAGCCGGAGCGAATTTCAAAGCGCGTTGTCCTTTCCACAACGAGAAGACACCGTCATTTTTCGTCTCTCCGGTTCGCCAAAATTTCTACTGTTTCGGATGTGGAGCCAAGGGCGATATATTTTCTTTTGTAGAACAGATGGAGGGTCTCGACTTCCGCGCCGCGCTGAAATTATTGGCGGAGAAGGCGGGGGTGGAGATCGAATACCAAAAAGCTGATTCGAAAATGGAGAAGGGGAAGATTCTCAATGTGCTGGAAGAAGCAACGTTGTTCTTTGAAAAACAATTGAGT
>Ga0209541_10002458_pt1 | contig 35063 bp, 35 predicted proteins | sample RifCSPlowO2_01_FD_184027 | JGI IMG/M metagenome (GOLD analysis project Ga0209541, IMG submission 184027) | Groundwater microbial communities from Rifle, Colorado - Rifle CSP2_plank lowO2_0.1 (SPAdes) (version 2) | ecosystem: Environmental > Aquatic > Deep subsurface > Groundwater | place...
TTTGCAAGCATTCTCTTGCTGCCATTACTTGGAGCTGACTTCATAAACACCGATAGCCATGGCGGATATAATATCACAGATAAATTCGCAGAACACTTAAGATGCTTGTTTCATAAACTAAAGAATTTAGGAAAAAGAGACAAGAAACTAAGAAAAATGCAAAAAGAGAAGAAGTCTTTGGAAGAGATTAAAGATTACCTCAGCAAGAAATACAGGGGCTTGCTTGAGGAAGCATTAAAAGAGCTAAAAAAGAAATTCCCAAAATATTTTGATAAAAAAGGAAATTTCTTAGGAGCCATAACAACTAACTCTATTGAGGGAGGAAATTGGAGAATCAAGTTTGAATTAAGGACAGCGTATTCAATCAAAGAGTCTATCACAGCAAGAACCTTGTTGATTTGCTTGAATGATTCAATTTTTACCTTCAGAAAAGGGCGTTCCATTGAAAGTTTTGCACATAAACACACAAACTTCAGTTTTGAAAAGATAATGAAGATGTAGTATAAAAAGGAACAAGAGAGATTTATGCTAATCCTCAAGGATTAGCTAATATCAATCGGCATCACGCTTAGCTCCTGCAATAATGTTTATATACTCCTTATGCTTTATTTTATCATGAAAGATGATTATAATATCAAATGGCTAATCTCAAAATCTCCAGATGATTATTATTCTGAGGATGATGATAGACAATTAAAGCTTGAAAAAAAAGAAAATGAAGAGCTTTAACATCAGCTTTCTTTATCAGCATTCAGGGCTATAATTTATTATGAAGAAGGGTTTATAAATTTTCTCCTAAAAGTAGTTACATTAGAATAATTTGCTGATGATCTGTTGTTTTGCAGGATTTCTCACACAAACTCTTCTATATTCTACTAGGGTATAAATTCCTGTAAGCTTGGACACTTTGATAAAGCCTTGCTTCAAATTGCGCCTGTGCTCTTTGCTCTGCTCCTTTATCATCTGTAATCACTGATGGATTTCTTGCAGGAAAGGGGTCATGTTCATCTAAAAGTAAATCTCCTAGTAATTCCTTAATCTCTTCTCCCAATTCCAGTCCTCTTGGCTTCATTCTTATTTTGTCTTTCATTTAAAAAATAAAATAATTAAGTTTTTAAACTTTTCTATTAATTACTTTTTAATAGTAAAAAAGAAAGGTTTAAAAACTATGTGTTATTAGAATTAAATAAAGTATTTATAATAAGAAGGATTTAAATCAAGATGGTAAATAAAGGTAACATTGATTATAGAGAATTGTATGATACAGATAAACTAAAAAAAGCAGGCAAAAATCCCAGCCCTTTTCATAAAAATGGACTTTTTATTCTAGAAGATAGAATTAATTTAAAAGAAAGATATCATGGATTTTTGGTAGTGTTAAGAGATGCTATGCATGGAAATATAAAAATTAGGGAAAGAATTGTAAGGTCACATGATCTAGCTTTAGCTTTAAGAAAGAATGATAGAGATTATGGAGAGGATTTTTATCCAATGCCTTTATTTTCTTCAGAATCTCAAGAACAAGCATATCTTGAAATGACAAGAAGATTTTTAAGTGGTAATGCAACTAGATTTATGGTTTATTTTCCAGGAAATATTATGCCTTTTTTATTTGACCTCTATGAAAAGACTCCTATTGCAAATGCTTCAAGACTAGGTATTTCTTCATCTAGATATTTTTCAACAGATAGCACAAAAATAGAAGAGTGTGCATCTGAAAGGGATATGAGAAGAATAAGTCAAATGGCTAAAAAATTTTATTAGTATCCTCTTCTCAATTATGGCCAAAGAGTGCGTGTATTATAAATAGCTATATTATATTTTTGGTTTCTTAATTCTTCTGCAACTTTATGTATTTCTGTATTATTTGATAAAATAATTGTATAAGGGCCCTGGCCTTTTCTTAAAGCATAAGCTAATAAATGTATATCTCCGCCCCTTCTGAACCTCCCTCTATCATCAACAATATTCTTTCCGGGGGCAACTTTGTCCCAGATTCCTATAAGTTTATCTTTCTCTATTTCTGTTGGAACAAATTCCTCCCTTGATAAAATTTTTGCCCCTATGCTCAGTAAATAACTTAAAGTTTTTCTGCTTACAAGAGGGCCTCCTGTCCTTCTGCTGATTCTAGTCATTTCATCATAGACTTCTTGGGGAATTCGGCTTTCATAATTTCCAAAAAAATATTTCGGAATCTCTTTTTTTTCTTTTTCTAGAACCTTTACAAAATCCGCATCAATAAGAATCTCGCAGTTAGTTTCATTAGCTCCAGGATGATTTTGATTAATCATCTTAATAAGATTACTTTCTTCTTTTATAAAAGGAGTTTCTCTAGTAATTAAAACCATCACAATTCCAGCAGCCATAACAAAAATTCCAAACCATGAAAGAAAATTAGCAGGCTGAAAGCCAATGACAGAACCTGTTATTGAAGCTCCTGTTAAAATTATAAATAATCCTAAAACAATAAATCCAATTCCAAACACCTGTCTTGAGTTCATGATAATCAGAATTAATTGAAGTATTTAAAATGTTTGCTGAAATCAAAAACAGAAAGGCTTATAAATATGTAAGTACATGTTCTTACATATATACCATGGGAGAAGACAGAAAACATATGAAAAAGTTGAGAGAGAAAAGAATTGAATCTGTCAAAAAACAGATAGACAAGCATGAAGAAAAGATTGAAAAGGAAAAAGGCAGGCTTGATACAACTAAAAATTATTGGAAAAAAGAAATTGATGAAAAATTTTTAAAGCAAATCGAGAAAAATGAAGATTATTTGGGAGACAAAAATGGAAATTCAAGTTAAAAAAGCAATCAAAGCAGGGAACTCTTCAGCAGTTATACTGCCAAGAGCCTGGCTTGGCAGGGAAGTCAGAATTGAATTAATAAAAAAATCTCCTGAAAAAATCTTAAAAGAGGTGATTGAGATAGTTGAGAAATATATTGAATTAAAAGAGATAATTGGGATTTATTTAACTGGAAGCTATGCAAGAGGGGAGGAAGATAAAAATAGTGACATAGACCTGCTGATAATAACTAAGGATAGTGACAAGGAAATAATCAAAGAGGGGATTTATAATATCCTAATCATTTCTGAAGAACTGTTAAAGCAAAAACTGGAATCAGATTTGCTTCCAGTGGGGCCTATGATTAAGGAAGCTAAAGCCCTGTTAAATTTAAAATATTTTAATTCAATTGAAGTCAGAGCAACAAAAAAAAATACTAAATTATATCTTGACACTACCGAATATAAATTAAGGATGATAAAAGAGATAATTGATAAAATGAAGAAAAAGGGCAAAAAATACCTTAATGACAGGGTTGCTTACACTCTTGTTTTGAGGATAAGGACTCTGGAGATAATTAAAAACTTGATAGAAAACAAGAGGTATTCAAAAAAAGAATTTATAAAAAAAATAAGAAAAATAGCAGGAATAAATGCCTATGAAAGATATCTGGCTGTCAAGAATAATCTTGAAGAAAAAAATGGAATTAGCATTGATGAGACAGAAAAGTTATATGAGCATTTGAAAAGGCAGATGGAAGAGATAAAAATACCTTAAGAATATTTTCACAACCTCAATTTTCCCTGCTGCCAGTCTCTTACAATCATTGAACTTGTCCTGTAAAGGTCAAGATTTCCTGCCTTTAAAAGATGAGATTTTTGCTCTGCAAGATTGCTTAAAATTTCACTTGGCTCCTTGCTTTTAATTTCAATCCCATAAAAAGATTCAAAGGCTCTCTTATTGTTTCTCAAAAACAATTTTATAACTGCTGATGCTACAATTTCAGGATTATGTAGCTTTTCAGTATCTCTTGCTCCTATTAATCCATATCTTAATTCATCATCTTTTTTTAGGGGGATAACACCTGGGCTGTCAATTAATTTTATTTCATCTGTTGCCTTAATCCAATGTATTCCATGGGTTGTTCCTGGTTTTTTGCTGACTTTTGCTTTTTGCTTGTGGGCAAGGAGATTTATTATTGAGGATTTTCCTGTGTTTGGATAGCCTAAAACACCAACAACAATATCTGCTCTTGCTTCTCTATGCTCTGGCTTTTTGTCATATCTTCCAAGTATGATTGGCGCTCTTTTTCCATGTTGCTTAAAAACTTTTTTTATTGTATAATAAAGAAGCTTTCTTGCTCTCTTATTTTTTGCAGAAACATAAACAACCTCTCTTTCATTTTTCATATTTTCAATTTGATTTTTAATAGAATCTTTTGAAACTAAATCTGATTTATTTACTACAAAGATAATTGGTCTATTTATCTCTTTTACAAGTTTTTCAACTTCCTCGTTTCTTGATAATTCAACTAATCTTGCATCAAGGATTTCCATTACTAAATCTGATTCAGTTATTATTCTTTTAATTAAGTCCCAATAAGGTTCCATGGGATAAATAACTAAAATGATTATATAAAGGTTATACTTAATAGGATTATGTAAGAAATAAAGAGAGAAAGCTAGTTCAAAGATTCAAGCCTGAAATTGACCAGCTTTGATCCTTTAATGCTCTGGTTGGATCATAAATGCCTTTTTTTGCACCCATACAGCTCATATTTTCAGGCCCTTGGTTTTGGCTTTCTAACAAGAAATCAGAATTTACAAAATATGCAATATCCGGAAGAGGGCTTTGATTAACCCTTACCCAAGTTGCTCTAGGAACAATTAATCCTCTTTTTTTCATAACAAAAAAATATCTTGGGCCAAAAAAAGCATTGTCTGCCCTAGTCCCATCATGTTCTCTTAAATATTCTTCCAAATCCCCATGTATCTTAGGGGAATATGGTTTAAACACATCATCAAAACCCATATAAAAAATAAAATTAAGGTATTAATAAATATAGTACATACTTTGTCATACAGTTCACTTTAATAAACCTTCTTTAATTAAATCTGGAATCAATCCTTTTTCATTCTCTTCAACCATAGGATATATTTTTCTCTCAAAATCTTCTTTTCCATACCAAATAATCTTCTCTATTTCATTCTTGGGTTTTGGTTCTCCTTTCACTTTAGCTAAAAAGCATCTTGTTTTAGTCATAGATTCTGGATCGTAGGGATTTTTCATAAAATATTCTTTAAAAAAAGTTTCAGTTTGTAAATCCAATCCAAGCTCTTCTTTTAATTCTCTTTTTAGAGTTTCTTCTTCAGTTTCTCCTTCTTCTATTTTACCTCCTGGAGTCCAAAGCTCTGGCCAACCCTTTCCTTTAACTAAAAGAACTTTATTTGCCTTGAGGATAATTGCTACAACTCTATTTCTGATTTTCATATTAAATCAAGAATAAATTAATTTTTATATCTTTGTTTATATTATAAATTTATATCCTCTCACAGAAACATTTAAATATCCTGGTTACTAATCGTATACAAATGGTAACTAGCCAGGAAACAACTGCAAAGGTAAGCAAATGGCTTATTGATGAAATTGAGAGATACATAAATAAAAACATGAAGAACAAGTCTGATTTTCCATCAAAAAGAAATTTTATTGACAGGGCTGTAATCAAGCTTCTTGAAGAAAGGGGAGTGAATTTGGATGAGAGATGAAAGCAAGACAGTGCAGATTTTAGTATATGAATCTACAATAGAAAAAGCTAGAAATTTTTTCTATAAGCTTGAGGGAATGAAAAAACCAAGCGAAGTTGATAAAGCAAGAAGGATTTTTAAGATTCTTGAAAGGATTTCTTAAAAGCCAAGCAATCTCTTAAAAAATTCAATTACTCTGTTCCAGAAACTTATTTCAGGCTTTAAGCTTGGAAATCCTGCTGGTTTTTGTGAATCATAAATTTGTTGAATTTCAGTTTCATTCAATACTTTATCATAAATCATTACATCATCAACACTTCCATTTAACCAGTCTGATTGAGAGCCATAAGCTCTTTTACCAATTAATACATTTGCATTTGTATCAAACAGATCAATATTAAAATTAGTTTCATTAACTTTAACTCCTTCTAAATAAAGAGTTGCATTTTTGCTTAAGCTATCCCAGGTAGCTGCAATATGCTGCCATTTTCTTACAGAGATGTTGGGAGAATGGATTGACCTAAAGCTTCCATTGTTTTCTGCAAAGAAAGAAATAATAAGTTTATTTGTTATATTATCATAATCTGTTGAAAATCCCCAATCTTTAAAGCTTGAGTTTTTATGCTTGACTAAAAGCTGTTGCTGGTCTGAGCCTGCATTGGTTTCATTTGCAATGTAAAACCAGAATAACCAGGTAAAATCCTTTCCAATTTCCCCGCTTAATTCAGGGGAATCTGAAATATTCAATAAACCATCAATTCCATCAAGTTTCAAAACATTTCCTTTTTCTGCGTCATTGAAAATAGAAGCACCATTCATTAATGTTCCATTATTCCTTCCTGTTTCATCTCTCCCATCAGATTCAAACTTCCAGTAAGCAATAAAGCCAGTTGGTTGAGTAACACTTGGTTTTTGAGAATCATAAATTTGTTGGATCTCACTATTAGTTAAAGCTCTATTATAAATCATCACATCGTCAATTGAGCCATTAACCTGGCAGCAGGAATTATTAAAATAACTTCCAATTAACAAATCTTCATTATTAGTTGCAATATTTGCTGTTACAGATGAAACCTCTAAGAAAGAGCCATTATAATTATACATTTTAGCTTCTTGTAATTGTCCATCAATATATAATTTCATTGAATTCTTATCATAAACACCTGCTATATGATGCCAGGAATTCAATGCAAAATTAATACTTTGATTAAAAACTCCATACCATCCACCTGAACTTCCATTGCTTATTATAAACCTAACAGTTTGGCTGTTTAAGTCAATTGCATAAACCTCCCATGGGTCAACTCCTCCGGCTGTTGGCTTGACAATTATCTTTGTTCCAGAATTAACTGCCTTAACCCAGGCAGATAATGTAATATTTCCAGTTATGTCAAGAGAATCTGAATCAGGAACCTTTACAGAGCTATCTATTCCATCAAGCTTCAATACTTGCCCTTTCTCAGCATCAGCAAATATTGTTGCTCCTCCAATCAAAGTTCCATTATTCCTGCCTGTTTCATCATTTCCATTTCCTTCAAATTTCCAGTGGGAAACTAAGCCTGTCACACCTTCTCCAGCTAAACACACACCTGAAATGCACCCAAAAGGACATTGATAACTATTAATATATTTAAGATTATTCAAACAATAAAATTCAATTAAATTTGTATTATCTTCGCAATAATCTGTAGACAGAGTTGGAGGGCAATCTTCCTGGATTACACATGAAGGTGCTCCAAGAACATTTCCAGTTATATTATAAACTAAGCCATTATCAGAATCTGTACAGCTATTGCATGCTCCATTTGAGCAAAAATTAGGGCAATAGCTTGTCTGGTTTCTAACTTCATAGATCGAGCCATTAAAATAGCAGGTAAATTCTGTTATTGTATTGTTATCGCAAAAATCCCAAAAGATATTTTCATTTAAATAAACATAATCTTTTATTGAATAATCTATTCCCCTGTAATCTGTGCAGTTTTCTATTTCATTTATGCAAATTCCATTTGCGCAAGAGAAGTTATTTTCACAAGTTCCACAAGTTACAGGTTGTGCACAATTATTGTTTTTTGTTCCGCAAATCCAATTTGTGCAAGTTGCTGATTGTGATTCTGGTGTGCATTCTGTTTGAGTTCCCCCGCTACTTCCTCCACTGCCACCTCCTCCACCTTCACCAGTGCCAGTAGTAGTTGTCCCTCTAGTTGTTGTTGAAGGCTTTGTTGTATCTAAAGGAGGAGTTCCTACTGGCTTTCCTTCATCTGTTTTATATTCATAAGAAACACTTACCTCAACTATTCCTTTAAAACTATCTAAGCCTGCATTTTCAGCGTCAATTTCATAATTATAAACTCCTCGAAGTTCAGGCTTTTTGAAAATATCTAGCCAAGAAGTTTCAAAAGGGACAGAAATCTCCCCTAAACCCTCTGATGTTTCAAAAACATAAGATTTTCCTTCCTTATCCTTAAATCTAAATATTATTTTAGAAATGTTTTTTTCATTGCTTCCTCCTGCTAATTTAAGGTAAACTTTTGCCCCATCTTCTGTTATCAATGCCTCTTTAATATCTGCCCCAAGCTTCAGCTTTATTTGAAGATTAGTTGTATAAAGAATTATTGCGAAGACTAAAAAGAAAAAAACAATTATTGTAAGGCAGAAAATAATTATTATTAAAGTTTTTCTTTTCTTGTCCTTGTTTTTGTTTGACAATCTCTCAAGAATTTTTTCTCCACTCTCTTTTTCATTAATACTCTCTTTTCCCATAAGATTAAATGTTTTTAGGGTTAATAAAGTTTTTCAATCAAATTGAAGCTTTTATAAACCTTTGAATTATAATGATTTTATGAAACAAAATAAAAAAACAGAGCTTTTAGCACCTGCAGGTGATTTTGAATGCCTGATGGCTGCGATAAATGCTGGAGCAGATGCTGTTTATTTTGGATTAAAGGAATTCAGCATGCGTGCTCGGGCTAGAAATTTCAAGATAACTGACTTGCCTAAGATTGCAAGATTATGCAAGCTTAAAAAAATTAAAAAATATCTTACATTAAATACTATAATTTATAATCATGAGCTAGGCAAAGTTGAGAAAATAATAAAAAAAGCAAAGCCTTATGTTGATGCAGTTATTTGCTCTGATATTTCTGCAATGCTTTTATGCAGGAAATATAAAATTCCTTTTCATGTTTCAACACAAATGTCTGTTTCTAACATTGAAGCTGCTAAATTTTTCAGAAAATTGGGGGCTGAAAGAGTAATACTTGCTCGGGAATTGAATTTAAAGCAGATAAAGAAGATAGCTGAAGAAATGCCTGTTGAAATTTTTATTCATGGTGCAATGTGCGTTTCTATTTCAGGAAGATGTTTTACAAGCCAGTTTTTATTTAATAAGTCTGCTAACAGAGGAGAATGCATTCATCCATGCAGAAGAGCTTATTTTGTGAAAGATAATGAAGGAAATGAATTAAAAATTGATAATCATTATATTTTTTCTGCAAAAGACTTATGCACACTGCCTTTTATTGAAAAATTAAAAAAATTAAATGTAAAAGCATTTAAAATTGAAGGCAGGGGAAAAGAGCCTGAATATGTTGATGCTGTTGTAAGAGTCTATAGAAGGGCAATTGATAAAAAATTATCCAAAAAAGAAATTGAGCAAGGCTTAGAAGAATTAAAAAAAGTCTATAACAAAGGTTTTTCATCAGGATTTTATTTAGGATTGCCAACTTCAGATGATTTTTCCAAGCAAGAAAACAGCAGTGGAAAAGAAAGCAAAGAATTTATTGGAAAAATCCAGCATTATTATCCCAACGTTGGGGCTGCATGGTTAAAATTAAACACGGGAAAACTGGAAACCGAAGATGAAATATTAATAATTGGAAAAACAACAGGAGTTATAAGGCATAAGATTGAAAGTATGGAGATTAAGCATAAAAAGGTTAAAGAAGCTAAAAAAGGACAGGATGTTGGGGTTAAACTCCCATTTTGCAGAAAAGGGGATGAGGTTTATAAGGTTGTGAAAAAATCAAATCCTTAAAATTCCATCAGCTCCTATTTCAGGAATTTCTGCTTCAGATCTTTTGTCATGCCTGTCAACATCGCAATGAAACATTTGTTCACCTGCTTCAGAAAATTTAGCGAAAGGCAAATAGCTTGCTATTTCTTCATAGCTAGCTTCATAGATACTGATTATCCTATTATCTCTTCCTATAATTTCTTTATAAGCACTGGAATAAATTTTAAACATCTCCCCCACACATCTGCAGTTTCTTGCTATGCTAACATGAGCAGCATCCATCGCTGTAGCAACACAAAAATCAAGATTTGCCAATCTTTTCATTAGCTGATAAACTAATCTGCCTTCCTTTTTTCCAAATAACTGCAAACATCTTTCCTTCAAACCAGGCGAAGTCATTAAAAACTATAAAAACCAGATTTTATAAAACTTTATATAACCTGATTATTATAATATATCATGGCAGACATAGAAAGAATATCATTTTACGACCAGATTTCAAGGAACAAGTGGAAATCTTTTTTTCTCATATTCGTAATTTTCCTTGTTTTCCTTATTTTTGGTTTTGTAATAGGGAAAATATTTGGGGGTGATTATTTTTTTATTATAATGATAGTTTCAATAATTATTTCAATTCTTTACATTTGGCTTGGCTATTATAACTCAGATAAAATAGCTCTTGCATCTGTAAATGCAAAACCAGCTGAGCCAAGAGTTTATAGAGAATATCATAATATTGTTGAAGGATTAACATTAGCTTCAGGAATGCCAAAGCCAAGATTATATGTAATGGAAAATCCTAATATAAATGCTTTTGCATCAGGAAGAGATCCCAAACATGCAGTAATAGCAGTTACAACTGGTGCTTTGCAAAAACTTAATAAACATGAATTAGAAGGTGTTTTAGGCCATGAATTATCTCATATAGCTAATTTTGACATAAGATTTATGACATTAACAGCAGTTCTTGTTGGAATGATTGCAATAGCATCTGAAATTTTTTTAAGAAGCCTCTGGTTTAGGGGAAGTGGAGACAGGGATAACAGAGGAAATGCAATCTTAATGCTTATAGGACTTGTCCTTGCAATTTTAGCTCCAATTTTAGTCCAGCTTGTTCAGTTTGCAATTTCAAGAAAAAGAGAGTATGTAGCTGATGCATCAGCAGTTAAATTCATAAGAAGCCCAACTGGTTTAATTAATGCACTAAAAAAAATAAAAAATGAAAATACAATTCCTTCAAAAAATATAAGCAAAGCGATTGCCCCATTATTCATCTCAAATCCCTTCAAGAAGCTTGGAAGTTTAACATCAACCCACCCCCCTTTGGAATCCCGCATTCAAATTCTTGAGAAGATGTAATTACTTAATCTCCCCAATCACTCCAGTTCTGACAGCTTCAACAAATATTTTCTTTCCAGCTTCATCTGGAAAATAATTTCCAAGAAATCCACCAAGGATAAGTTCTAATCCGCTTTCATCTAATTCTCTGTTTTTTATAATTCTTAAAAGCCTGTTCCAGTGCTGAGCTTGTAAAAGAGAATAATATCTCTGGTTTCCAATTGTTGCAAATTTTCCACTTTTTCCAGTTCCATACATCACAAAATAGTCAAGCACGCAGCATCCATCAGCCTCTTCACTAACCTTTCCGCTTCTTAAATCAAACCTAAAGTAACCCATGAAAGTTTGATAAAATCAAAGTTATTAAATTTTTTTATAGCCTAATTATCAAATCTTTTTAATGTCCTTTCTCTTATTTCTTCAGCTAATGCCGGGTCTTTCAAAAGAACAATATGCATTGGCTGCTCTTTCATTATTTCATTAATTGACTCTGACATGTCATATTCTTTTATTGTATTTGCCTGCTTGTTTTCCCAGTAACTTTTTGATTCAGGATTGAAAAAAATCTCCATTACATAATCATCAATGGCAAAAAAATCGTAGGTCTGGCAGTAATTAGCCCCATATTCTACTTTCGTGTCAATTTTCTCCCAAATCTTTGAAAACCATCTCTCAAGTTCATTGTCTATGTCGCAGAGAATATATATCTCAAAAAGGTTCTTGCACTGAAGAAATTTTTCATAGTCATCTTTGGTCAGCCAGTATAAATTATAAGTCCGCCTTTGGTTTATTAAAAGCTTTTTCCCTTTATTTTTTTCAGCTAGAGAGACCAAGAAATAAAAAGTGAATTTGCTGAATTCAGATATGCTTTTAAAATCTATTTTTATTACTTTCTCATCTTCTAATTTTTTTATTATCTCTTCATAGTCCTTTTCAACCCTCTGAATAAATCCTTTTATTTTAGCTGTCCATAATTTGTTTATGCCATAGAGTTTTTCATTTTTTTCAAGAATTCCCTTTTCAACTAATTCGTTTATTGCCTTATAGACTGCCTGGTAAGTCACATTTGAGCTTTTTTGAATTCTAAGCCCTATTTCTTTCAGTGAAAGCAAGTGTTCTTTTGCAAGCAGTTCAAGAATTTTATCTTTGACACGGTCATCTCCAATTCTTGGGATATAGAGATTTTCCATGAAAAACCTTATAGAGCAGTTATTTTAAACTTTTTGGTTGATAGCTTTTAAGTTTTGGCTCTTGGTTTTTAAAGCTTGCAAGAGTTCTTTCTTTTATCTCTTTTGCAAGGTCAGGATCTTTAATTAAGATTATATGCATTGGCTTTTCAGAGTTAATTTCTGTTATGACTTCTGCAAGATTATATGTTAAAAAAGTGGCTTTATCAAAGTCATACCATATTTTTTTTGATTCAGGATTAAAAAAAATTTCCATTACATAATCATCAATTACCATAAAATCACAGGTTTGGCAGTAATCTGCCCCATTCATAATTTTTGCTCCAACTCCCTCCCAAGCTTTTTCTATAATTCTGTCAGTTTCTGTTTCTTCATCGCATAATATATAGATATTAAACAGCTCTTTCGCCTCCATAAATTTGGAATGCTCTTCCTTTGATAGGAAAAACATATTGAAAATATGCCTGGAATTTATGATAAACTCTTTCTTATTTGCAGGGTCTGCTATTGAGCCAAAAAAATTAAGCGCAAATCTCCCAAAATCTGCAGTGCTTCTGAACTGCATATTTGCAATTTTATTTTTTTCAAGCTGTTTTATAATGTCATTTTTTCCATTGTCAATTTTTTCAAGAAAAGTTTTGAGTTCAGTCACCCACTCTTTTTTTATCAGGTAATAGTCCTGCTTTTTTTCAAGTATATCTTTTTGCAAAAGCTCTTTGGCAGCTTTGTGGACTGCCTGGTAAGTCACAGAAGAACTTTTCCCTATATTATAAAAAATCTCCCTTAAAGAAAGCTTTTTTTCATCAGCTAATAAGTCAATTATCCTGTTTTTTAAGCTTTCTCCATTGGGATTTGGAATCATTAGTCCTGCCATTTTAAATATAATAATAAAAAGCTAAGATTCTTTATAAATTCAAGGTTTTTCCAATCAACTATTCAGTTGATTTAAAAGAAGATTAAGTTTAGCGTCATGATGAGCTTGTTAATCTCAAAATAAGCCTTTGTCTATTCCTTCTACCTAGATTATATTAAAACTTCTTCATTAATCTAAGTATGAAAGAAAAACAAATCAGCAGAAGATCCCTTTTATATGGATCTGTAGTTGCACTCTCGATACTTGGAATAGCCTATGCTGCTGGAAGTCCTAAGCTTGAGGAATTAATAGCTGAAAATAAAAGAAGAGCAAAAGCTCTTGAGTTTTGTATTCAAAATGAATGCACAGATAAAGTTTACAATGAAAACCTTGAAGCAAAGGCAAAAATCAGAGAAGAAATTTTAAAACATCAAGCATTTTCTGATTATCGCAAAGAAAAACAAAGGCTAAGAGAAAAAGATGCAGAGCCAACTAAATCATTATCAGAATTATACTCTCTCATCAAAACCTATGGATTTAATGTATTTGAAAGAAAAGAACATGCAGAGAAATTAGAAAGTGTATACTTAAGAGGTTATTCATACACTTGGGCAGAAGAAAACTTGCAGAAAAAAGCAGCTCAGCTTGAAGTTGCTCTTGAAAAATTCAAGGAAGTTGAAAAGTCCTTTGCAGTAGTGTATATTAAGCTTGGAATGAAAGTTGAAGAGGGCAAAAATCAAATAAGAAAACTTTTCCTGAAACTTCCGCTTAAAGGAAAAATAGAAAAAACAGTTCAAGATCTTGTAGGATTATTCCCAGAAAAACAGAGAAATTATCTTGATTCCCTTGAAAGAGCGCAAAGAAATGTGATTATCACTTCTGGAGAATTGAGATTGTTTCTTGAAAGAACTTATGATGGAATGATTGCAAAAGCTATTGAGGTGAAAGGAGGTTAAAATGATAAGACATAAAATTAAAAATACAATTAAGCAAGGAATTGCAAGTTTAGCTCTTGTTTCAAGTATTCTAATATCTGGCTGCTATAAAAGTGAGAATAATAGCGCAGGTTGTGTTCCCCCAAGTCCAGTAAATATCTGCAAAATCTGCCACAGAAAATCAGGCGTTGAGGATAGAATAATAAATTCTGAATTAATAGGAGAAGGAAAAGATTCAGCAATTAGCTATGCAATGGATGGAGGAGATGCAGCTATAAGTTATTCTGGTGGAGAGGGGAAGGATTCTTCTGTAAGTTATTTTAATAGATTGAAAGGAGGTAAAATGTAAAATGGGAAAAGAATATACTAAAGTAAAAGACCTTGTAAGCAAAGGAAAGAAATACCTAAGCAAAGGATTGATTTCAGGTCTAACTGCTCTTACATTAGGTGCGGGAGTTAACGCAGCTGAAACTAGCTATAGGACTCTTGATGATCTGAAAAAAACAGATATTCAAGCGATGAGAACATACCAAACTTCAGAAATGACAGAATCGGATTATCTCCGTTGTTTTTGTTTTGATTGTTTTCAGGGATGTTTCAATTGCTTTAATTGTTTTTTTTCAGAGATATGAAAGCTATAACTATTACAAATCAAGTTACTGAAGATTGCAATTCTGCCTGCGAGTATTGCTATATGAAATGCAATACTCGCAGTAATTCAGGAACTTACCAGGATATAAATACTTTTGAAAATATTTTAAAAATATTCGGGAAGGAGTATGACACTATTCAAATTCTTTGGCATGGTGGGGAGCCGTTACTTCCAGGATTAGAATATTATAAAAAAATCTATGAATTGCAGAAAAAATACAAAAATAAAGTAAAAATAACTAATTCAATGCAAAGTAATGGTATATATTTAAATGAAGAACTTTTAGATTTTTTAACTAACAAATTAAAGATGAAAATAGGCATAAGCATTGATGGAGATAGAGAAATTCAAAATAAAGTAAGGCCTATTAAGGGAGGAAGAGATAGTTTTTCTAGTTCAATAAGGAAAATTCAATTAATAAAAAGAAAAAAGAAAAAAATAGGCATTTATTCTGTAATATCCTTAGCAAATGTAAAATATCCTGAAAGATTTTATAAGTTTCTTAATAAGAATAGGATAAACGGATGTAAGCTGGAGCCTTGTTTTTATGGAGAATACAGTCAGCATTTAGTACCGACAAACAATGAAGTTTTCTATTTTTATAAGAAGCTATTTGATTTATGGATTAAAAATATAAGAAAAAATAAGATAAATATTGACCCTTTTACGCACATTATTCAATTTTTTGAAACAAAAAAAACTACCCCTGCTTTTCCTGGAAAAACGTGTTTAGGAGGAACTTTTTGCATCAAGGTTGATGGAACAATTACTCCCTGTGCAAATATAATTGGCCCTAAATTTAATTTCGGGAATATAAATAAGATAAAGTCAACAGAAGAAATTTTTAACAACAAAAATTTTAAGAAGCTTATGGAAAAAAGAAAAAAAACATTAGAAAAATGTGAAAGCACCTGCAAGTTATTTTCTGTATGCGGAGGGGGGTGTCCATCTCATATATATTCTGCATTTGGAAAATATGATGGAGAATATCCTTATTGTGAATCAAGAGCCAATCTTATAGTCTACATAGGAAAAAGATTAAAAGAAGAGCACGAAAAACAAAAAATAATTCAAACTTCCACCACCCCCTTAAAATAACAAATTTGACAAAGGAAAAACTATTTAAACTCCAGATGCTTATAATAAATATGGAAAAGCAGGTAAATATAACTAGGAAAGAAACAACAGAGTTTCTATTTTGTTTCAGTTATAGCAGTAATCCTGTCTATTCAATCATTAAATTTCTGATTTAAGTTCCATTGTTTTCTGGGACTTGAATTATTTTTCTCTAATGCTACAAAAAAATTATCAGGCTTTTGAACAGGGGGTTGAACAAGAACTTTTATGTAGCATATGCAGTGAAGCTGTTACAAATCCTTTATGCCCTTCCTGCCTTACAAGAGAGATAGAAGCCTGGCTTACAATGTATCCTAATCTAAGAAGCGAGCTTATGCCAAGATTGCGCCATTATTTATCAAGAATAAAATATGCAATTGAAAATTCAAATGCATGCATAAAATGCAATGATAAAAAAGCATCAGTATGCCCTTACTGCTTTACAGAATTTGTGTTTAATGAATTGAAAAAAATAAATGCAAATAAAATGGTGTTAAAGGAATTTCTCCAGTTCTTTAACTTTGACTTTGAGCATACGAGCTATTATGAAGAAGGAGAAAAATTAGGGGTATTTTAAGAATAAAAAAATCCTATTTCCTCTTTTTGATAAAGGTATCTATAAAGTTTTAAACCCCTAAAGATTTTAACTCCTGCTCAAGTTTTGTGTTTAAATCTTTTCTAATATATCTTCTCGTTACATATATAGCATCTTCTATTGCACTTGCATCAGAGCTTCCATGCCCTATCATTACAATTCCATTTGCCCCAAGCAAAGGAGCTGCTGCAGCATATTTTTGATAATTAAGCTCTTCTTTTAATTTTCTTGCAGGCCCTTCCATTAAAAGCATTGTTAAAATCTTAAGCAGACGTGGCTTTTGTCTAATGTAATGAATTAATCTCCTTGAAGGATATTTTATAGCTGCTTCACATCCCTTTAAATGAATATTCCCAGAATTGCCATCCATAATTCCAACTCTGCCCCACCCCATGTAAAAATTTCCTTCAAAGAAATATTGTTCAGGGTCATCTTCTGTAGGGCCAAGCAAGCTATAACCATTAACTCCATTTAATTTCTCATAAATACACTCTCTTGCAGCTTTTGTTAGCTTATTTCCCTTATACATTTCTTTTCCATTAGCAACTAAACCAACTAAAGGTGATTCTACTCCTCTGCATATTTTTGCAAAAAGATTCCCAGCAATAGCTGAAAAAAATAAATCTTCTATTTTAGGGTCAGGATTAGCTCCCCCATCAGAACTTACATTCATGTTTGGCCAGGAAGTTACAATAGAAAAACTTTCTTTAGCACCTTTAAGATTTCCAAGGATATTTCTTACGCATTTTACTGTTGCTCCAGTATCACCAGGAGCAAGAACAGCATCTACAGGCTCATCATTATAACCATCTTTATAAAGTTTAATTGCTTTTCTAATAGAGCAGTCAGGTTTAGGCCAGTTTTCTCCCTTATAAGTTGTCTCACTCACTTCTAAATAAAGATTTTCTTCTAAACTTTTTCTTCCAAGATATTCTGAAGGTAGCCTATCCCTTCCAGCAACTAAGATAATTTTTAAATCCTTGATTCCATCATACTCTCTTTCTCTTTTTATAGTTCTTCTAGCACCCTCAAAAACAACAGGGAAGCCATTATCACATCCAGTTGCCTCAATAACAATTATCGCCATTAAATAAATTGAAGAAATAGTTTAATAAAGATTGCTATAATTGAATTTTTACCTAACAATAACAGCTATAAGAAGAATTATAAAAACTAAAACAAGCAGAGCAAAAATAATTAAAAGCACAATGGTTTTGTTGTCATTCCCAATTAATGCATTGTTTATTTTATTCTTGATTTTATCTCCCAAAGTTAATGTTTTTTGCTCAGAACTTAACAAGCTGTCCAGTCTGATAGCTTCTTCTTCCTGCTCCTGAATATTTAAGCTTGTAAGCTTGCTTTTGCATTCTTTTTCATCTTCAGGCTTGTTTTTTTCAGTATGGCATTTACGCAAGTCAACACACTCTCTAAACTGGAAATTATTTTTGCATTTAGACCATAAACCACATTCCCATTTTTCAATGCATCTTCTATTGTCCTTATCATCCTCTTCAATGCATTTTCCATCTGAACAAGCATTACATTCTTCAGCTAATTCTTTTTTAATCTCTTCATTGCATTTTTGGTTTACACATGAAAAATCGTGGAAATCTTTGTAAATATTGTCACTCTTACAATATTTGTCTGAATAATAATCATCTCCACAGTCAGAATCTTTTGAACATTGAGGTGGGGGAAGGCATTTCCCATTTTCACATTCATTTGTGCAGGTTTCAACCTTTAATTCTTCAATATTAGAATTTGAAAAGCAAGAATTATCTGCACATCCTTTGTCATAGCAGGTTCTCTTTTTATAAACATCATTATTCTTGCAGTAATTATCTTCCCAAGAATTGCAAGAATCTGCTCCGCACTCCTCAAATAATTTAGATACTATATTTTCAGCATGTTTTCCATTATCACAGAAAAAATCATGGAAGTCATAATAAACATTATCATTCTTGCAGTATTTGCTTGAATTATAATCTTGCTTGCAATCTGAATCAGAGGTGCATTCATGTTCTGCGCAGTTATATATTTTGAATTTTTCAAAATGAACACTGTCATTTCCCCTTGAAATTAATTTAACTTCATTTTTACCAGAATTGAAATCACAAGTTACTGCTTTTTTTCTGTATTCTTCTGTTAGCTCATTTGCATCAGGAACTTCATAGGTTTTGCTTCCACATTGGATTGCAAAATCCTCATCATTTTGATTTGCAGTTCCTCTTTCAAAATAAATTTCTAAGATATATTCTCCTGCTTTTGTGAGTGATGGAGTTTTAAAAGTTATTATACCTATTCCCTTGCTAGTTGTTTCAACATAATAAGCACCTTTAAACCCGCATAATGAGTTAAGCCAGGTTCCATGATAAGCATGCCCTGCAAATGAGGCTACATAATCACTTAATCCTTTTCCCATTCCTCCATTATCAGTCGCATTATTATAATTCTTATCAAGGCATAATAATCCAGAATCATAGCTAATATCAGAACAAGCACTAACAATTCCAACTAAAGCTAAGCTAAAAATTATGAATAAAAATAGGGAATATTTCTGCTTTTTCATGATAAAAAAGCTCAAAAATTACTTATAAGCATTGTTATTTTACTAAATATAAATTTTTTTGTTACTGACAGGGACAAAAATAATACTAACACCCAGTATCAGGATAAGCACCAATATTAACTCCGCCATCGCCTGCATGGCAGCCAGGGCTTCCTGGTTTCAAATGAAAGTCTTTAGACGCTGCATCAACAAACAAAGGATCGCCGGTAATAGTGCAACATCCCCTTCCTACATCTGTATGGAATTTGTTAAGACTGCTAGTAGATGTTGTATACAAAACAGCATCACTTTCCTGGTCTGTTGGAGGGCATGCTAAAATTCCTCTTTCTCTTGGCATGTTCCAGCAAATAGCTTCAGTTGAACCAGTGTTATAAATCAGGTTATTTGAAAAAACATTTGTTTCTTCTTCTGAGGTATATCCTTCAACCCGGATGGGCTCAGCCCCTGAATGATCAAGATATATGATATTATTTTTTACTTTCAAATTTGTAAATTTAGCATAAAGATTCTGTGTGCAATTTCCATCTGGGGGACCTGGACTTTCATCAAATAACATGCCATAAGATTTTGGCTTATAAATAACATTATTTCTTACTTCAGTTTTATCGATATTTGTGCATGCCCTAAAATTTAATCCGCTCTTTCCCGGATTTATAATAATATTATTATAGATAATTGCAGAGCTTCCAGTTTCCAGTCTTAATCCATTTCCACTAATACCTTCAACTATATTGTTTCTCCAGGTATGCAAACCTCCAGGATATATTGGTGAACCAGAGCGAACATCAGCCCAGATGCCATTGCCTATTCTATTTCCATGAATATAATTGTTTTCAACTAAGGTTCCTCCGGTATACAGGCTATAAGTATGGCTCCCGCCCATAACTATCCCCCCAGAAGCATTATTTATTGAGTCTGGCTGGCTATAGACTTCATTATTCGCAATTCTTCCTCCAACAGAAGCCATAAACATTATTCCATGCCTGTAAGCAATATTTGCCTTGTTCCAGTCAGTTACTTTGTTATTGATTATAGTTATATTTGTAGAATTAAAAGCATAAATAATATGATATCTAGCTTCATTTAATATAAAACCATCAACAACAATATTTTTCTTAGTTCTTATTTCAAAAATAAAACTATCATCCTTTCCATTTATTGTAACACTCTCCCCGGTATAGCTTTTCCAGTATTGCCCTGATTCTGGTTTTATACTGTCTCCTATAGTATAACTTCCAGCCCTTATTATAATCCCTTCATTTTCCTTTGCAACACTTTCAGCCCTGTCAATTGTTCTAAAGGGAGAGCTTTCACTTCCAGAATTTGAATCACTTCCTGAAGTTGAAACATAATAGCATTTAGCTCTTGGGCAGTTAAGTGTGATAATCTCCTCGCATTTTCCATTAATACATATTCCAGAAGTGCAGGTTCCGCAATTTACATTTTGTCTGCAATTATTTATTTTATCTCCACATACCCAATTCCCACAAGTTTCTTGTTTAGATGCAGGAACACAAGATTCGCAGGCTACCTTATTAATATTACTGCAATTAACATCAGCCTGGCAGTTATTCTTTTGCATCCCGCATAAATTATTTGCGCAAGTAATTGAAACACTATCATTGACACATATGTCATCAACACAAGCTCCACTCTCGCATTTTTTTCCTGCTGCGCAAGAGCCACAATCATCAAAGCATCCATCATCTCCGCACTGTTTTCCAGCGCAGTTTGGAACACATTCATCAGGTATTTCAATCTCAATTTCGGTTTCATTATCTTCAGGCGGAGGAGGTTGCTGTTTAAATTCAAATTCAGCACTTACATTCACAACATCATCAAAACTTTCAAGTCCAGCATCTTCAGCTGAAATAGTAAACTCATCAGAAATAGAGAAAGTTTCAAAATTATATTCAGTATTATTATCATCAACAAAAACAAATCTTATTTTTTCCACGCTTTCATTAACATTTTCAATCTTTAGATTAGCCTCGCTCTTATCTTCATTAAGAGTAACCTCGGCAACATTTTTACCTAATTCAATCTCTTTTTCTTTAACCAAGGAAAGAATATAAGCAAAGATTAAAACTAGAACAGTAACAACAAGGATTAAAGCGATTATAAGAAATGTGTCAAATTTCTTTTTTTTCCGATTTCTCCCTTCTTTTATCATCTATAAATTAGAAATCAAATATTATTAAAGCTTGTTATTTAAATCTTGCAGTAGCTCTTTTGGAATTTCAAATTTATTGTTTGAATAAACAATCTCTTCGCATTGAGAAATGGCATTTTTGCATAGCTCCATCATTTTATCATATTGGCCAGCAATTTCATTAATTTCTATTGATGGGCCATATCTTGCTTTTTCCCTTTCATCTACATCAGATGTCTTGCCTTTTTCTTTAAACACTGTTATTCTTTTGATATATTCTTCGTCATATTCTATCAACTTTACATCTTTTATATACCTCAAAAAGTGCGCTGTGCACCTCTGGCTTCTTGAATCAACCCCAAATTTAGCTAAGATAGCTAATGCACAATAGTACAAGATGTAAAACCATTCTTCTGGAAGCTTGTAGTCAAATCCTTCTTCTTTGCAGATATTGCAAAATCTCAGGTTTTTCTTTGCCTTAATAACAAATTCTTCAGCATCTTTTTGGCTTGGATTTCCAATGAGAAGCCCTTTATGCTTTTTCCCTTTTTCTTCTTCAATTAACGCAATTTTAAAACAATCTTTAAGATCTTTTTCTATTTCCATGCTTTTAATCTCCTTATAAACTTAATAAATTTTTCTTGCCCGAACAATATTACTCCTCTTTTTACCGCATCAATAAACGCTTTATTTGGCTTTTTCAGCTCTTTTATTAATTCATCTTCAGTAAAATTAATAGAATGAATTTTTTTTGCCTGTGTTTCCTGTATCTTAAGAACTAAATCATTAATTTTCCCAATTGTTTTCTTTGTTGTTACTCCAAGGATGTCTATATCATTTGCTTCTTTTGGAGAGTGAAGAATGCTCCCAAAAAGAACAAGAAACTCAACCTGATTTTTTAAATCTGAAAAATTAGCAATCCATCTTCTTTGGCCAATAGATTCTTCAGTGAGTAAAAGAGATAGAGTTTTTTCTAATATAAGGTTATCCCAATTTAATAGTATTTGCTGGCTGCTTGTTTTTCCAATGCCCACTGGCTTTAATATAATAAGCTCATCAGAAGCAAGTTTTTTTAAGATTTTCCATGCTCCCCACCTGCTCATGCCAAGAGAATTTGCAACTGAAGTAGCTGTATGTGTAACTAAAATATCCTTAAATAGCAAAAGCAGGATTCTTTGGGCAGGTTTTCTTATTGTTTCCATTTTGTTGACAAATGTCAACATATAGTTGATAGAGTATTTAAGCTTTTCTGTTTTGAAAAAAGAAAAAGATTATTGAATAGATTTATTCGAAAATTGTTTTTTTCTCCTCGCTGCAATAACTCCAATCACAACTAGTATAATCCCAAGAGCAAGCATTCCAATAATTCCATAAACCAAAACAGAATTTTTCTTTGGAAGAGGATTGTCTTCAGGCTTAAAATCTTCAGATCTAATTCATCAGGCTCAACCCAAGGTGTCTGATTAAGCTGAACAGTTCCTGCAGGAATCAACCTAACACCAACTTCCGCTTTAGCGCCTTGCTTGCTGTTGTAGATTGCTTCAACTCCTTCAGTTATCTTAGTAACTTGATGCTTGAACTAATATAACTATTCCAAAAAGTGAAAATAAATTCATCTTCTCCAGCCATCGCCATAACTCTTTCTTCCTCTTCGCTCGGAGCTGTATAAAGCTCTCCCTCTCCAGCTTTCTCCTCGCCAACCTGAAAATAATTAACAACTAAACTAAAATTAAAAAGAATTAATATTATCGCAACAGCAATTAGCAACAACCCCACAACTAACAAAGCATTAACCCTTCCCTCAATCTCCCTCTTTTTTCCCATCTATAAACAACAATTCAAATATTATTAAATGTTGTTATTTGTCTGCAATTTCCTCTAAAATTATCAGTTTTCAGATAAGTTTAAATTCCAGTATTTATTAAAGAGTTTATGGACAAAAAAGAATTTGAATTTATTTTGCAGGAAGGGGAAGGCTTGAAAATTGAGTTTAAAGAAGCATTTGACTCTAAAAATCTTTCAAAAGAATTGGTTGCATTCGCAAATTCTGAAGGCGGGAAAATTTTCCTGGGAGTTAGAGATAATGGGACTATTAGAGGAATTGAAATAAATAACAAGCTCAAATCCCAAATACAAGACCTAGCCAGGAATTGTGACCCTGAAGTAAAGATTTCGCTTGAAGGATATGAGAATATAATAATTATTCACGTTGAAGAAGGCAAAGACAAGCCTTACAAAGCTTCTCAAGGATTTTTTATAAGGCAGGGAGCAAGCTCTCAAAAGATGAGGAGAGACGAGATTATTGATTTTATCAGCGAAGAAGGAAAGCTAAAATTTGACAGGAGCATTACTGAAGTTAACAGATATGATTCTAAACTTGTTTCTGAATATCTAAAAAGAGCTGGAATTAAACAAGAAATAAGCACGGATACTTTGTTCAATTTAGGAGTTGCAGATAAAAATGGGTTCTTGAATAATGCAGGAATCTTGTTTTTTACAAAAGAGCCAAAACAAGTCTTAATTAATGCTTACATCACTTGTGCAAGATATAAAGGAACAGAAAAAGTTAATGTAATTGACAGGAAAGATTTTGAAAATGACTTGGTTACGCAAGTTGAGCAAGCTATTGAATTTGTTGAAAGAAATACAAAGCTTGAATATGAAATAAAAGGCTTGTACAGAAAGGATATCCCTGAATACCCTGTTGAAGCTGTAAGGGAAGCAATCTTGAATTCAGTCATGCATAGAGATTATCTTGAAAGGGGAGCTAATGTCCAAGTGGACATTTTTGATGATAAATTAACTGTTACAAATATTGGGGGATTAATCAAACCTTTAACAAAAGAAAAATTAGGAACTTTAGCTGTCAGAAGAAATCCTCTTATTGCAGACTTATTCCACAGAATTCATCTTGTTGAAAAAATGGGCACCGGGATAAACAGAATTAAAGAGGAATGCAAAAAGCATGGAAATATCAGTTTTGAAATAGAAACAAATGGATATTTTATAGCTCGATTCAAGCTTAAGAAAAAGGTTCCATCGGGGGTAGAAAAGGGGGTAGAAAAAAAGGTGACTGAAAAGGTGACTGAAAAGGTGACTGAAAATCAAGATAGAATAGTTAGTTTAGTGAAAGAGAACAAATTTGTTACAGTAATTGAACTAGCAAAAAAAATCGGAATCTCTAGAAAGAGCATATTAGAAAATATCTCAAAGCTCAAACAAAAAGGAATCTTAAAAAGAATCGGCCCAGATAAAGGAGGTTATTGGGAAGTTATATAACCCTTAGATAAATTTCTTCTCCTCGCCACAACAATCCCAATTAAAACAAGAGTAATTCCAATTACAAGAACTATTATAATTCCATAAATTAATATCTGGCTGTTTATCATAGCTGGCTTGTCTTTTCCATCTAAGCTCTCCCTATCGCTCTCACTCTGATTTTGAATCAAGTCTTTATCTCTCTCACCGCCAATATCCCCCGAGCCACCATCCTGATTTCCCGAACTTGCATTTGTATCATTTTTCTTTGTTGTTGGGCTTCCACCACCTCCATTGCTTCCACCTCCAGTGTTTCCTCCATCATCATCTGGATTGTTGCTAGTGCAAGCTTCATCGACTACGCCATCGCAGTTATTATCTACACTATCGCAAATTTCTGTTCCATTGTTTGTTAATGAGCACTCACAGCCATCTGCTAAATTATTATTAACATCATAATAGTACCTAAAACAGCCATCAAACCTGCAAATTCCATTATCGCAGGAACTAAGGGAATTTTTATAATAGCATATATTTCCGCAAGAGCCACAATTAAATGGATCTTTTGACAAATTAAAATTTTCATCGATATTTGTTGGCCAAACCTTCTCTGTATAACTATTGAACCAGTATGAATTATCGCAATCATTGTCAATTCCATCGCAGATTTCAATATAATCTGGATTGCATTGTTCTGCATAAGTTTTTATGGCATTCCAGGAATAATTTGCAGCTGCAGGTATATCTTCGATATCATCATAGTATTCGTGTTCGATAAATCCAATTGCATTATGTTTGTACGATATATAAGACCACCACCTTATATTTTGAGGTTCATTCCATGGTCCTGCGAAAAAGTTAAATCCATATTCATTATAAAGCTCTGGGGCTGTAGTTATTGTATTCAAATAATCTTTAGCTCCATACCACCAAGCTATCATTGTTAAATTTCTATTCAATAAATCTAGAGCATGCCATGTCTTGCCTTTTTGCCCCCCATAATAAACTTGGTAATCTTCATCTCCTCCGTTATGGAATGGGCTGACCATGTCATCCCACATAATGACATTTATATTGCTGTTATAAGAATGGATGATTTTTGTTACATTCTCAATAAAATAAGCAAGAATCTGGTAATTTTCAAACCCTCTTTTTTTAGCCCTACTGTCCCTGTTAACCCCCCTTATTTCGTCTAGTGCTATAAAAACAAAGTCTGGATTTATATTTGAAAGGGTCTGGTTAACAATGTCCCACTTAAATGTATCCAAAACCAAGGGGTCTGAAAGGCTGATATATTCAGGGCTGTCCTGCTGCATTCTTGGCAAGAAATCATAATCAACTAATATTTTTGAATTCGCGGGAATAACTCCAGAAGGAATTCTTGAAATAATTGTTTTCTTTCCATTCCAGGGGCCAGAAGCATTCAATATTCCAGAATTTGTAATGGTATAATCTGTATCTTTGATATATTTTACAGTCTTGTTTTCATCCCATACTTCAATAGTTGTGTCATTAGTCTCAATAATATTAAATAGCTTGTTGTCAACTTCAGGAATTGATAGCCCATCAATCCATAATTCAAGTGCATCTGTGGATTGAGCCCTTGAATAAACATAAACATATTTTTCCCCGCTATAGCTTGAAAATGAATTTGTGTATTTTTTCCATAAATTAATGTTATCTTCAAAAACTACGCTTGAAGTTCTTAGATATGAAGTCTGGTTTTGAATAACAAAGGTTACCTGGGTTTGTGGCTTAGTATTCTGGGCATTTTTCTTAGCCCATACAGAATATTGATAAACTTTATTTGGCTTAATTGGGTAATTCTGAGTCCTCAGGTATGCACTTGAGCTTGTTCCAGCCAGATTATAAGATAAATTTAATTTCATAGAACATGTGCCAGAAGCTGCATTTGTACAATCTACATACCAATAATTTTCAGAATTATTAATTGTTTGGCTCCAATAATCTGGAATGCCATCACTATCTGAATCTAATTCAAAATCAGAATTATTAATAGAAAAATCAGTTTCATTTAATTCAGCAATATCTGAACGGTTAAATCTTAAGGATATATTCTGCGACCATATTCCTTCATGAAGATTTGCATTATACCCTCTTACTGAAATGGGGGTTAATGCCACAGTAGTAAAGAAATGCCTTTGCTTCAGAAGATTTATCCGTGCAAGCATTCTGTTAATTGAAGAAACTGAAGGGCTTGGGCCTAAGCTTGAAAGATAACCAATCCAGGAGTTATATTTCATCATTGTTAAATTTTCTATCCAATCTTCTTGTGTAGGATACCAGGATCCTCCCCCATAAAAAAACCTGTATTTAAAATCAGGCCAGTCAGTAATCTTAATATTTGGAAAAACAATCCCTGAACCGCTAGTATTCATTAAATTAATCAAAGTTACAATCCCATAAAATGTTCCAGAAGTGCTGTTTGCGAAGACAAGAATTTCGTTTGGTTTTATCAATAAAACATAGCCCTGATTAAAACCTTTGTTTAAAATAGAATTTATATCAATATTGTTATTATAAGATAATTGAGCAATTACAGAATTCGTGTTGGGGTTTCCAATAACTATTCTTTTATTTGGCTCTAAATTGGATAAATCCTGTGCTTGAAAACTTAGACTGAATTTCTGCTGCGACTTGTTGCTGAGGTAGATGGCTGTGAAATTATCCTCGGTTGACAAGTCTGCAAATATTTTCCATGAAGAATCAATATTTACAATGTCGCAGCTATAAAATTCTATAATTTGCGGGCGAGGTATTATTGTTTCAGGATTAATAACTTTGCCAGACAATCCGCAATCACTCCAGTTAGCCATCGCCCTCACCATCTCCTCCTCAGGCCCTGTATATAATTCCCCCTCTTCCTCTTTCTCCTCTCTGATTTGAAAATAATTAACAACTGAATTGAAATTAAAAACAATCAAAAGCATAGCAACCACAATCATCAGCAATCCAACAATTAATAATAAATTAGCCCTTCCCTCAATCTTCCTCTTTTTTTTCATCTTATTTTAAGCAAAATCTTGTTTATTAGCTTTTCTAATTTTAGGCAAGATGCCAAAATATAGGCTGTTGCCACAGAATAACATGAAACTTGCTTAAATTCCTGTCTTTTGTATTGGTATTGCAATACCAAAACCTTTATAAAGTCTTAGGGATTATAATATCTATGGAAATCAGCATACTTAACCCTTGGTGGAAAGGCAAGGAGCATATTAAAGAAGATAAGCATATCAAGGAGTATGAAGAAAAGAAATATAAGTGGAAGCCAGAACTATTTGAAGAGATTAATTTTGAGCTGGATAACCTTTATATTCTAAGGGGCCCTAGGCAGGTTGGAAAAACAACCTTGATTAAATTAATGATTAAAAAATTGCTTGAAAGAAATATTAATGAGAAAGCTATATTTTTTTTAAATTGCGATGAGCTTATGGATTTTAGGGAACTTGCAAGCCTATTGCGAGAATACTTGCAGTTTGCTAGCGTAAATAACACCGGAGAAAAATATATTTTTTTAGATGAAGTATCAAGGATAAAAGACTGGCAAAGGGCAATAAAAAGCATGAAAGATTCTGGAGAGCTTGAAAAGTGTTTTATATTGGCAACAGGCTCTCATTCTCTGGACTTAAAGCATGGAATTGAAAGATTGCCAGGCAGGACCGGCAAATTAGGAAAAGACCTTATTCTCCTGCCAATGAGCTTTTCAGAGTATATCTCGCTTTTGAATCCAGAAATTGCAAATAAAATAAAAAAGTCAAAAACATTTTCAATTGAGGATATTAACAAAAAAATTGACATAATAAGGGTGTATGATTCTGAATTAAAGATTTTGTTCAGCCAATATCTTATTACAGGAGGATTCCCTCTTGTAATAAATGAATTTTTCTCAAATAATAAAATTTCAGATTATCTTTATGAGTTGTATTTAAGATGGGTAGTCGGAGATATAGTAAAATGGGGCAAGCAAGAAAAAATTTTAATCCAGCTTTTAAGGTCAGCGATTTTAAAGCAAACTTCAGCTATTAGCTGGGATTCTTTGGCAAAAGAATCTGAAATAAAAAGCCATAAGACAGTTTCTGCTTATGTTGAAGATTTGGAAAACATGTTTGTTCTTCTTGTTTTATATTATCTTGATACAAATAAAAAAGCCCCGAATTTTGATAAAAACAAGAAATTATATTTCTTTGACCCGTTTATTTACCATGTATTCAATAAGAAACTTTATTTTAAAGAAAATGAAATATCTTCAGGATTAATAGAATCAGTTGTAATATCTAATTTAGCAAGACTAAATTATAATGATTTATTCCATAGTGTTTATTACTATAAAAATAAAAGAGAAGTGGATGTAATATTAAAAATAAAAGAAGAAATTTTTCCAATTGAAGTCAAATACCAGGAAAAAATTTCAAAGGAAGATTATGGCGGGCTTTATCACTTCAGAAAGGGAATTTTAGTTACAAAAAAATTCCTGTCAAGAGATGCAAAATATCCAGCAATTCCAGTTCATTTATTCCTGGCAGTTTTATAAATATCAATAAAATTAAAAAGCGCTTGTTATTTTCTTTCTTCTCCTTGCCATAACAATCCCAATTGAAACAAAAATAATCCCAATAACAAGAAATAAAATAATAACATAAATCAATGATGAGCTTTTCATTCCAGCTGGCTTGTCTTTTCCATCTAAATTATCGCTACCTACATCGCCTCGATTTTCAGTTCTATTTCTGTTATCTTCGCCACCAGTTATTAAGCCATCATCTTGATTTCCAGCGCTTAAATTTGTATCATTTTTCTTTGTTGTTGGACTTCCACCACCTCCACTGCTTCCCCCAGTATTTCCACCATCATCAACAGAGCAAGCCCCACAATCCCCCGCGCAATTTGAACAACTCTCTCCAGTTTCGCAGACAGTGTTGCCGCAATATAAGAAAGGTGAAAGCGCTCCCCTAAAAGTCTCTCCAGATAGCCCGGGCCAATTTTTACTAGACAAATCGACAGCCCCGCTTGCAGCAATACTGCTTTGGGAAGGCCTGTAATTCTCATCTATTTCAGGGTCACCCCAAACTCCCGAGTTTTCCCATCCGGGAGGATAATAAGCTTTTGTTAAATTAAAATAAATTGAGGATTTAAAATCTGCTAGATTATTGAAACTTACAGTTTGAGTCCCATTTTCCCAGATAAAAAAAGCAGGCTTATTAGCATTAACCGGCTTATACCACAAATTACCATCATAAATCATTGACCTATCAGCCATGCCAGCCCCCCGAGAAATATAATGGTCATCATACTGCACAATAATATTATTATAAACCTCATGATAAACTCCTGTTAGATTTGGTCCATAAACATCAATGCCAATTCCAACTGTTGAAATATTTTTTGCCAGTATTGTGTTATGATAAATTTTCCATGGATCTCCATCTCCTGAGCCAATGCCAGCGTGGCTTGGAAATGGTGAATGAGCCTCATAACCAACATATTTTGTGTCAGGAACATTATTAATATTCACTCTCCCCCAAAAGATCTCTTTTCTTGAATCAATAACATTATGATGAATATACTTTGTTCCGGGGATAATTGGTGTTCCAGTTCCATCATGAGATACCCCCGGGCCAATGATTATATTATGTCCAAATTCAATATTATAAGAGCTTGTTCCCAGTTGCAAAGAATCATCAACAACCTCAAAGCTGTTATTTATGATTTTTATATTCCTTGAAGGGAGAATCCCTGTAGCAGTAATTCCATCAAAGAGATTTTTAAAAACAGAATTTTTTATTGTTACATTATCTGCGCTGCCTAAGCCAATTCCTCCAGACTTCATGCGGTAGCCTGGTGTTCCCTGGGTTTTAACATCAGCCCAGGATATCCAATCAGGAAAATAAGCATCAAAAGTAACATTGTCTACAAGGATGTTTGAGACATTGCTCTCAATAACAATCCCATCCCAAAAACCAGGATATAAAGCAAGATTCTTAATTGTGATATTGCCGCTTCCAGGGAAAAGTCTTATTGGTATATTGTGATATGCTATATCAATTCCATTAACCATAATGTTTCCTGCAGGATTAAAATAAATTCCATAATAGTGATTGCTGATAAATAATTTGTTCTGTCTAGGATCTGGATTTGAGGGAATGTTATAAATTTTTCCAAATAATGGCTCTGGGCTTGGAGGCTCTAATCTTGCATAAATTTTTCTTTCACTGCTGTTGCAGAATATTCCGGGGCCTAAATAGACTATTCCATTAATATCTGGATACTGATTTTCAGTTTTTATGCTTTCAAAATTAGTATAATCAACTAAACTGTAAATTTGATTGTTATATTCAAGCTTGCCTTTAACTTCCTTAGGGCAATCATAATTATTTATTGACTGATAAAGGTTTATGCTTGAATTATAAACTTGCCAGGCAGTATTTCCAATGGTTTCAAACTCTTCAAAACTTCCACTAATCAAAGGTGTTTCACCTGGATAATTTTTAATGTTTATTGGATTTGTCACACTTCCGCTGGTTAAAACTTCAATATTTCCTTCCCTGTAAATTCCGCCACGGACAAGCAGAGTGTCCCCAGGTTTTAATTTTGGGATGCTGTTAGTTATTGTTTTCCAGGGGGTTGCTTCTGATAAGCCATCATTTAAATCATCTCCTGAATTTGAGACATAGTATATTGTTCCAGCATAATATGGAAGATAACACCCATTGTAATTAACATTCAATCTTTTATGCACATCAAAGCAAGAATCTCCTGCCCGGTCATTGATACCTGGTACAATTGCTCCGCATGGGAACTCTCCTGTTGTTGCATTCCATAATTGCTGAGTTGTTAAAACTCCATTTTCATACTTGTAAAGAATGTTTGCCCCTATATCCTCCCCATCTTTTCCTGCATTTTTCATTGGGCTTGCAGAAGGAATATAAACAAGGCAATTTCCAAGTTCAGGAGCTATTGACATGCTATTTGTAATGTTTCCTGTAGCATCATTTATTGTTTCAGAAGGATAATAATTATCTATTCCTGTTACCCCATTATTAAACGAGTTTGTATAATCAAACAGCCAAGAATCTTGTTCTATGCTTAAAATTCCACTTACATTATTATCAACGACAATTGAATTTCTTACTGTAAAAGTGCATTTTCCAGGGTTAGTTGCACAAGGAGTATAAGTTTCTCTTGAATCTGCTGCAATACCCCTGTGTGTTAATGAATTTATTACTGTCGCGCTTTCAATAAGTGTATTTGAGCCATCTCTTAGATATATCCCTGGAATAATTGGATTTAAAACTAAAAAGTTTTTGTAAAGATTATTTTCAGCAGGCTCAATTCCATAGGGATTTTCAGGAGTAATTAAGTTAGTATAGGGTCTGGCATCAACAATACCCCCATAAGAGTCATAAATCGATATAGTGCCTAAAAACTTGTTGTTATCTCCTCCAGATAATCCATCAAAAGTTGTCCCACCATGAGCCTCAAAGCCCATAGTTTTATTTTCGCTTATGGAGTTTTCAGCAATGCTGTCGCTTGACTGGTAAAAAACAAAAGCTTCATCTCCACCACTAGGATTTCCACTAACATATCCTCCTGAAATATCAACATAAGCTCTTGAGTTTGCATAGCATCTTCTTAAGGTTATATGATGGGATTTCCAGATTGAAAATCCATGCCTGTGAAAATAATAAGCTTCGCATTCTTCAAACAGAATATTCTTTGAATCAATTACAGAAAAAGTATGGTCATTAAAATACCTGTTATTATTAGTTGATATCACCCTCTTTAGGACAATATTTTCTGAAGCTTGAACATTAACAATATCTCTTTGTTTTCCCCCACTTCCTGTTGGCAAATCTGCTGATTTTGCTCTTAGTCCAATTAAATTCCAATAATTGCAGTTAAATATCCTGATAGCAGTATCTCTTCCTTCAGAATTAATTAACGCTTTTCTTTCATTTTCAGCTTTTATGGTTACTGGATTTATTGAGGTTCCATTATTTGCATTATTTGCACAATCAACTAAAAGCAGACCTGAATTAGATAAATTATACTCCCCATCAACTAAGATTAAAGTATCACCAGGCATCAACAAAGGAATTGCATAGCTGAATGTTTTCCAAGGTTCACTAATCGTTCCAAGGTTTGAGTCATTTCCTGAATTTGAGACATAGTAGGTATTTCCAGCCATCACCCTCAATCTTTCCTCCTCCCCAATCCCAGTATAAAGCTCTCCCGCTCCAGCTTTCTCCTCGCCAACCTGAAAATAATTTAAAACCAAATTGAAATTCAAAATAAATAACAATATTCCAGTAACAATAAGCAATATTCCAACAACTAACAAAGCATTAACCCTTCCCTCAATCTTCCTCTTTCCTTTCTCCTCTTTTCCCATCTATAATCAAGTTTTCAAATATTATTAAACCTTGTTATCTATCTATAATTTCATCCAAAATTATCAGTTTTCAGATAAGTTTAAATTCTTGAATTTATTAAAGAATTTATGAACAAAAAAGAATTTAAATTTTTATTAAAATCTAGAGAAAGCATAAATCTAGAGTTCAAGGAAGCTCTCGATGCAAAAGCAATAGCTAAATCAATTGTAGCTTTTGCGAATTCCGAAGGTGGGAAAATAATCCTTGGTGTAGATGATAAAGGTAATGCTAAAGGAATAAATGTTACAAACAGCTTAAAATCAGAAATTCAAACTATCGCAAGAAATTGCGATCCTGCAATAAACATTAATCTTGAAGAATTTGAAAATGTTTTGATAATTCATGTTGAAGATGGGAAAAACAAGCCTTATAGGTGTTCGCAAGGATTTTTTATTAGACAGGGCTCAAACTCGCAAAAGCTGTCAACTGAAGAAATAAGAGAATTTTTCAATAAGGAAAGAAAAATTTTGTTTGATGAGCAGATTAATCTGGATTTTACATTTAAAAATGGATTTGATAAAAATAGATTAGAAGCATTTATTGAAAAAGCAGAATTATCTAAGGTTATATCTGAAAGATATATATTAAAAAATTTAGGGGTCTTAAGTGCAGAAGATAATAATTTCAAAAATGCAGGAGTTTTGTTTTTTTGCAAGGACATCAAAATATTTTTTCCTCATGCAATTATCACCTGCGTTTTGTATAAAGGCATTGATAAACAATATATTATAGATAAAAAAGATTTTACAGCAGACATATTAACAAACTATAAGGATACTCTAGATTATTTTTATAAAAACCTAAAATTAATCTATAAAATTGAGGGGTTTGGGCCAAGAAAAGAAATTTTGGAAATTCCTGATGAGGCATTAAAAGAAGCAGTAGTAAACGCAATTGCTCACAGGGATTATAACGAGAAAGGAGCGCGAATTCAAATTGACATATTTGATGACAGAGTTGAGGTGAGCAACCCCGGGGGTTTAATTATTAAAAAAGAAGAATTTGGAACAAGAAGCCTCTCAAGAAATCCTTTAATCTTTGGCTTATTGCAAAGATTAGATTTAGTTGAGCAAGTTGGGAGTGGAATAAATAGAATTAGAGGAGCAATGTCAAAATCTGGATTGAAAGAGCCCAAATTTGAATTTGGTAAATTCTTCGCTGTAACATTATTCAGGCCTACTCAAGAAGAGATTGGCAGAATTGTTGGGGAGAAAAGTTCCCAGAAAAGTTCCCAGAAAAGTTCCCAGAAAATTTTAGAACTTATAAAACAAAATAATAAAATCACTATTGAAGAACTAGCTAATTCATTAAAAATAAGTGATCGAGCAATAAAGAAGAATTTGGTTAAACTAAAACAAAAAGGCTTGTTAAAAAGAATTGGCCCAGATAAAGGAGGTTATTGGGAAGTAGTATAATTAATTTAAACTTAATTTATAGTATATAATAAAATGGAAAAAGAAAAACAAGCAGAGGAATTAAAGAAAAAGTCAGAAGAATACGCAAATAAAGTTGGCATCAAATTAAACCCTGACAAGAAAATAGTAGATGGAATTATTCAAGGCTTGCTAAAAAACAAGGAAAAGCATGGAGAAATCTACTGCCCATGCAGATTAGTCACAAAAAACAAAGAAAAAGATAAAGAAATAATCTGCCCGTGTGTCTATCATAGGGGAGAAATTGAGCTTCAGGGCAAGTGCCACTGTCAATTATTTGTAAAATGAAAATTAACTATTCTTAAATAGAAAATTTTCAGCCGAAAGATTTAAATAGTATACATAACATGTATATACATAAAGTATACACTACTTTATGAAAACACCTCTTTTCCCGCCATGCCTTTTTTACAGGCCTGGCGGTTTTATAATCACAGAGGATAAAATAAATTGACATAAAAAATATGACAACAGACATCTTTGAAAACATTATCTTATGCTCAAAATGCAACAAAGAAATGAAGCTAATAAATATTGAAAGAAATGGCTTTGTTTTAAGGGCTGTTAAATGCCCTTATTGTAACTCAAGAATTATACACCCAAAAGATGAGCAAGAGTATTCTAATTTTCTAAATCTGAGGAAAAAACAATTTACAGTCAAAATGAGATTTGTTGGAAACAGCTATGCAGTTTCTATTCCAAAAGAAATTGTTAATTTCATGAGGGAGCAGGAAAAAATAATTGATGATATGGTAAGGTTATGCTTTGATGATTTTGGCAAGATTATCTTAAGATTCAATGGAAATAATATTAATAAAAACAATTCTTTAAATAAACCAATTTAAAATGAAAGACAAAATAATTAAACTGAGAGTATCAGAAGCTCTTCAAGATGATGCTTATAAGGGAATTGCAAGAATTGATTTTGATATTATGAGAGAACTTGGAATAAAAAGAGGGGATATAATCTTAAT
>Ga0209541_10002459_pt1 | contig 35047 bp, 38 predicted proteins | sample RifCSPlowO2_01_FD_184027 | JGI IMG/M metagenome (GOLD analysis project Ga0209541, IMG submission 184027) | Groundwater microbial communities from Rifle, Colorado - Rifle CSP2_plank lowO2_0.1 (SPAdes) (version 2) | ecosystem: Environmental > Aquatic > Deep subsurface > Groundwater | place...
GTGGAAAACCCTTTTGGATTCTGGATTCGGCGGGGGTTCAGCTCATTCGTCGGCGCTACGCGCCGACCCAGTTTTTGGCGGGAATTCGGATTTTCAATTTTGGCGGAGACGGGAGGATTCGAACCTCCGGACCAGTTTAACCCGGTCAACTCCTTAGCAAGGAGCCGCTTTAGACCACTCAGCCACGTCTCCGTATATTTATAAATCTAGTATATTTTAGCATACTTTTTGGCCAAAAACCAGCTTGAATTAATAGATAGCGTAGTTCGTTTACTCAAGTTCGAGGCACAAGCGAAGCCTGAATCGAGCCATAGATAACTATGGCGAGAGAGGACTGGAGCTTGTAACGAAGAAATTGAGTAAATCCGAAGAGGCCCGTACCGCTATTATCCGCCAGCTGGCGGATAAGCGGAGGGCGAACAAGTTATCTAGCCTCTCGCAATCACTAAACCTGTTATTTTTAATGCCCCGTTTTCCTTCAATACCTTAGCACATTCATTTAGGGTAGCTCCAGTAGTGCAAACATCATCGACCAAGAGTATGTTTTTACCGACTATTTTATCGGCACAGATAATTTTAAAAAGACCTTTGAGCCTATTTAATCTCTCGCTCTTTTCCTTTATTTCTGCCTGAGGTTTTGATTTTCCTGTTCTTGAGATGACATTTTTTCCTTTTTCAAGATGAAAGTTCTCGGCAAGCAGATTAGCGATAATATCCGACTGATTAAATCCCCGCCAATTTAAGCGTCTAGTATATAGCGGGACCGATAAGACAACGGGATTTTCTTCCAAAAAATTCAACTTTTTTAATTTAGCAAGCTGGAGGAGATATTTTTTAGTAAGTAGAAAAAGTGGAAATCTTAATTCTTCAATAAATCTGTATTTAAAAAGCTTTATTAGTTTAATTAAAGTCTGATTTTTATAATCGGCGACTACCAAAAGCTGGTCGATATAGTTCGTTTTATTACATAAGTTACACGTTTTACCCAGAGAGACTAATTTTTTACAGCCTATACATTCAAACTTATGATTAGTCGGGATGGTATTCAGGCATTTTTTGCAAAGATAACCATTAAATCCGGAATCATTAAATTTAGCACAAATAACACACTTTTTAGGGAAAACTAGCTCTAAAATCCAGAATAGCAGGTATTGGGGATAATTAGTGGAATTAATCATGTTTGATTGTGATATAATAAACGTAGTCACTAGCATAGCAGTATTCTATACGAATATACAAATTAGAAGTGGCAGTTTTTAGTTATCCGACGGCTTTTGAGAGTAATAAATTCTATATGGGTTTCAATTTTTTTAGATCAATAAAACCAAAAGGCAATAATGTGGGTATAGATATAGGAACATCCTCGATTAAGTTAGTTGAATTAGAGAAGAGGGGAGGACGTTTTGCTCTTGCCAATTATGGTATTTTTGAGCTTCAGGGTAATTCAAATTCTGCCGGCTCTACATCCGAGAACTGGCAAAGTATTCTGAAACTTTCAGATGAAGATATCGCTTCGGAAATCAAAGAACTACTTAGCAAGGCAAAGATAGGCTCAATAGATGTTATAGCCTCGATACCGTCTTTTTCCACTTTTGCAACGGTCATTGAAATGCCCTATGTATCTAATGAAGATTTAGCAAGAGCGTTGCCGTTTGAGGCAAAAAAATATGTTCCGATACCTCTAGATGAAGTTGTTTTGGATTGGTCTATTGTTGGGACTAATGATTCGGGGAAGACCGGGTCAGTTAAGCCCTCAACCGTAGAAGTTTTTTTGGCAGCGGTTCCTAAAGAAGAAACCATGCGTTATCAAAAAATTATGAAGAATGCCGGTTTGCGTCTTCAGGCGCTTGAACTTGAGAACTCTTCGTTGATACGAGTGCTCTTGGGTAATGATTTAAGTCCGACCGTTATCGTAAACATAGGCGGACGCAGTACTTCAATAGTCATTGTTAATCGAGGATATGAACGGGTTAGCCATAATTATGAGATAGGCGGATTTGAGATTACTAAAGCAATCTCCCAGTCTTTAAGTGTTAGTCTTGAAAAAGCAGAAGAATTGAAAAGAAGATTCGGTCTCATAAAAACAGATGAGAATATTATTAATGAGTCGATGGTCTCGTTAATTGATATGATGATTTTTGAAACCCAGAAAACCATTAGTAACTATGAAGAAGCAAAGAGGGATAAAATAGTTAATGTAGTATTGGTAGGTGGGCTGGCGAATATGCCGGGCTTCGCTGATTATTTTAGAAATAAACTAAACAGAGATATATTGGTTGGCAATTCTTTTTCTAGACTTATCTATCCTAGCGACCTAGAGCCGATAGTTCCTGAATTGAGTAGCACCCTATCCGTAGCTATTGGTTTAGGAATGAGAGAACTTTCGTAGTTAGGTTATAATAGTAATAGATAGTTATCATAAAAAAATGAACGGAAAAGGAGAATTACAATTACTTCCTGGGACAAAGAAACGATTAGGAATTAAAATTCCTGGAGAAAATAGGTTTTTATACGCTGGAAGTGCTATCTTGGGGGCGGCTATTGTAATTTCTTTTTGGTTCAATTTTAGTATTAAATCGCTGGAAAGCCAGATGAATACCACGGATGAACAATTGTTCATACTTGAGCAAAAAAGAGATGAAAAAGCTGAAGAGAATATCCAGACCATCAGGCGGCAAATATCATTAACTTCTAAACTTATTGACGAACATGTCTATAGTACAAAAGCCTTTTCAAAATTAGGGAGTCTTATGCAGGAGAATATTCAGGTTAAGAGTGTCTCCTATGAACTAACTACTGGTAAATTTGATCTAGTCGGTCTTGCTGGAAGTTATACGACGATTGCTCGCCAGATAGCTTCATTTCTCTCGGACGATAGTATAATGGATGTATCCGTCGGCAAGATGAAACCTAATCCAGATGGGACCATAGAATTTGGCTTTACACTATCTTATGACCAGGTAAAACTTTTTAAAAAAGTAAAAACAGAATGAAGGCTATTAAAAACATCATTGGCTCTGTATTTATTGCGATTGCAGTATTGGTTTTTTGGGTATTTATTCTCCCTGGTTATGAGAAGCAATCCTATTTTAAGTCTTCGGTTGAGATTAGATCTTCGGCTATAGATTTAAAGAGCGAGCTTATTCAGAAAGTCGCTGATCTTAACAAAGAGTATCAGGATAAATTCAGTGAATTAAAAAGATTGTCTCTGGTAGTGCCGGATGAAAAAAATATTGCTGAAGTAATAACGGGTATTGAAGATATCTCTTCACAAAGCGGAATTCATTTGTCAGATTTTACAGTATCAGATGTTTTGGATTCCACTAAGACTGGGGATTATGGCACCTTGTCTTTGAATATTAATTTCTCGGGTGATTACGAATCAGTACTAAGCTTTCTTGATCGCATAGAACGGCACATCCGCTTAATTAATGTTAATAATTTAAGCGTGGCCGTAAAAGAAGATGAGACCGCTGGATTACAAGTCATGTTGCTCGCTACCCTAAAAGCAGATGTATATTTTCTGAAACCTTTAATCAAAGAAAGAACGACCATAAAGACTCAATCTAAAATCGATGAAAATCAATAAAATATCCGCCAGAGGCGGATCCGCCTCCGGCGGAAAATATAAAATATAAAATATGCCCAGTAGTAGAACTTCCAGATTTTTTCCAGCCGGTATTTCTACTATGCGGGCAATACAGGATAACACAGTGCAACTTCTTAGTTTGCTTTTTCTAGAAAAAATAAAAGGCAACTGGAAATTTCACTACTGGGTATGCTTCAGAGTAAAGTTATATTGGGTTTTATTATTTTTATGGGCCTCGCTGCAGGCTATTTATACTATGGACAAACCTCCGAAGTATTAGTTGTGGAACCTATCGAGATTGATCCTGGCTTGCAGGTTTTTTCCACCATTACCGTAGACTCTTCAATATTGGAAGATGAAAGATATAAATTACTGGAGATATTTGGAGAAATGCCGGTAGATCCAGGAATGACAGGTAAAAGAAATATATTTGACCCCATTCAATAATGCCTATAAAAATACCCACAACTCTGGTTGAAGAGCTTATAAAGCTGGGATTACTTTCCCAAAAAGACGCCAAGACATATGAGGATTTTGCGCGCAAAGAAGATAAGGAGCTTGGTCAGATATTGGTTGAAAAAGATATTGTTTCCGAGAATGATCTTCTTGAGATAAAATCAAAACTCTATCGATTGCCCATTGTTCGACTGGAAGAAATACAAATAAGCAACGAAGCCTTTAAGGAGTTAACTGAAGAAATAGTCAGTTTTTATAAAGTAGCCCCATTTGCCAAAGAGGGCAATGTGCTTAAGGTTGGAATAATTAATCCCGAAGATATAGATGCCCTTGAAGCTCTCAAATTCATTGCTTCTGGTAGAAGCCTTAAGATTGATAAGTATGTAATCGGTCATAAAGATTTCGAGTCGATATTAAGAAATTATCGTTCTTTAACTACCGAAGTCGGTAAGGCCCTTGAATCATTATCGGAAGAGGTGGGTGAAGAAAAGATTACTCAGAAGACGCTAGAAGAGGTTACAGCCGAAGGGGCTGTAACTAGAATTGTTGCTTCGGTAGTTAAGTATGCCGTTGAATCGCGGGCATCCGATATTCATATCGAACCATTTGAAGAAAAAGTGAATGTACGTTTCCGCATAGATGGCGTGCTGGTTGTCGCTCTAACGCTTCCTAAGAACGTACATTCGGCAGTACTGACAAGAATAAAAGTGTTATCTAATTTAAAGATTGATGAAACCAGACTTGCTCAGGATGGTCGGTTTTCAACCTCGCTCAACAAAAGAAGAATTGATTTTCGCGTTTCAACATTTCCGACTAAGAGCGGAGAAAAAGTCGTTATGCGTATTCTCGATCCGCTAACTAACAGGATTGATTTGCCTGGTTTGGGCATTGATGGAAGATCGAATGATGTTCTTCAGCGGGCGATGAAAAAACCTTTTGGCTGTATTTTAATAACCGGACCTACCGGATCTGGAAAATCAACAACTTTGGCAGGTATGCTTAAGGAATTAAACGATGAAGAAGTTAATATCGTGACACTGGAGGATCCTATCGAATATTTCGTCGAAGGCGTTAATCAATCTCAGATTCACGAAGAGATTGGCTATACATTTTCTTCAGGTTTAAGACATATCTTAAGACAGGACCCTGATATTATTATGGTTGGTGAAATACGAGATAGGGAGACTGCCGCTCTTGCAATCCAAGCGGCATTAACCGGACACATAGTATTATCAACTCTCCATACTAATGATGCCATGGGTGTAGTTCCACGTTTAATTGATATGGGTGTTGAAAAATATCTTATTCCTCCGACTTTGAATGTTGCTGCTGCGCAAAGATTGCTAAGACGTCTTTGTCCGGATTGTAAATTAAAAATTAAGGCCAATGTTGGCGAGGAGGGTCTTATCAATAAAGCAATTATGGCGATGCCAGAACAATATCAAAAAGAATTGCTATCGCAGAACGGTTATACTATTTATAAGGCTAATTTAGAAAATCCATGCAAAAAATGTGCCGGAAAGGCTTTTAAGGGAAGAATCGGTGTTTATGAAATGCTTGAAATGACGGATGAGTTTGAGAAAATTATACTTGGTTCTCTCTCTGAGTCAGCCATGAGAGAAGAAGCAAAACGACAGGGAATGATAACATTATATCAAGATGGGATTATTAAAGTTTTGAAGGGAGTAGTTTCGCTTGATGAATTGCTTGAGGTCGCCCAAGCAGGAGAGAGCGCATAAATAGTTATTAGAGATTAGCTGATTAGTGGTTAGTTACAGAACTAAAAACTAAGAACTAAAAACTAAGAACTAAAAAAATTGTCAGACTTTAAACAACAGCTCGAGGATCTATTGATGGCGGCAGCACAGAACAATGCATCGGATATTCATTTATCTCCCGGCAATTATCCCATATTGCGTATTGACGGAAGATTAATCCCTCTTTCCAATAAGAAAATTCTTGATTCGGAAATGCTTGAGGGATTAATCTCTGTGCTCCTGGGCGATGAGAGAAAAACCAGATTTATATCGGAGAAGGAAATCGATTTTTCATTTGAATCTGCTCAAGGCAATCGGTTTAGGGTTAATGTCTACTATACTCAAGGAAGAGTAGCGGCAACTATGCGTCTTATCCCCGTACAGATAAAGGGCATTGAAGAATTGGGTTTGCCACCGATTATTAAAGTTTTTACTAAGCTTTCTCAAGGTTTTGTTCTAGTTGTGGGACCGAATGGTCACGGTAAATCAACCACTCTAGCCGCTATTATCGACATGATAAATAAAGAACGATCTGAGAAGATGATAACCATCGAGGATCCGATAGAATATATATTTACTCCGGAAAAAAGTATTATTGATCAGCGCGAGGTATATCAAGATACATTTTCTTTTCACAAGGCCCTAAGATCTGCATTTAGAGAAAATGTAAATGTTGTTATGGTTGGAGAAATGAGAGATTATGAAACTATGAGCGCTGCCGTTACGGCAGCGGAAACTGGTCATTTAGTTTTCGGTTCACTGCATACCAATAGCGCTTCTCAGACGATCGAGAGAATAATTGATACTTTTCCGCCTAATCAACAACCTCAAATAAGAAATCAACTTGCCAATACTATATCAGGTATCATATCCCAAAGACTTATTCCGCGTATTAAGGGAGGTTTAATACCGGCCGTTGAAGTTATGATAGCGACGCCAGCCGTAAGAACCTTAGTACGCGATAATCGTCCGCGTCAATTAGATTTGGTTATTGAAACCAGTCAGGAGATGGGCATGATTTCTCTCAATAGATCGCTTGCGGACTTAGTAAGAAGAAAAGAAATAACACTTGAAAGAGCCCAGTTTTATTCTCAGAATCCATCAGAGCTAAAAGAATTGATTAGATAAGTTACGATTCATGTAACATATAACATGTAACAAAAAGAGAAATCTCGGCTGATACATGATACATGGTACAGGATACATGAAAAATTGGCAGAATTTAGTTATCAGGCCAAAACAAAAGAAGCGCAAGTGGTTCAAGGGGTTGTCGATGCTCCAAATCAGAATATTGCCGTAGAAATACTTCATGGTAAGGGCTATATTATTTTATCTCTAGAGCCTTTGAATAAAGGATTTGCTGCTTATGACATAAATCAGATTTTTTCACGTCCGAACAATAAAGACTTAGTAATTTTTACCAGGCAATTATCTACGCTAATTGATGCTGATATGCCGTTAAGCGAGGGATTACGAACACTAGCTAAGCAGGTTGAGAAGGTTTCTTTTAAGAAAATTATTTCTAGTGTTGGAGAAGCTGTTGAAGGCGGTTCTCTTCTTTCGGCTGCCCTTGCTCAATATCCAAATCTATTCTCTAATTTTTATGTCAGACTAGTCCAGTCTGGTGAAGTTTCTGGCAAGCTTCATGAATCACTTTTATATCTTGCCGACTATGTCGAGAGATCTCAAGCTATTTATTCTAAGCTAAGAAGCGCTTTAACCTACCCAGTTTTTATTGTTTTTTCTCTTGTGTCTGTAGCGATAGTTATGGTTACCTATGTTTTACCCCAGCTTTTATCCATTTTTAAAGAATCCGGAGTTACTGATTTGCCGATTACAACTCGAATACTTATGTGGGTAACTGATTTTGTCGCTGCATATTTGCCGTTTCTCACCATTTTTACGGTAGCGACCATATTTATGCTGGTTTATTACATCAGAACGCCAAACGGAAGAATATGGTTAGATAGAATAGAGGTGTCCGTCCCAGGCATGGGAATTATTATAAGAAATTTGTATTTAGCCAGAATTGCTAAAAGTTTAGCTACGCTAATGAAGTCAGGAATACCTATTCTGGATGCTTTAAGAATTACTGCGGATTTAGTTGATAATAATGTGTTTAGAAATATAGTTCTTGATGCTGAAGAAAATGTAAGGGGTGGCGGTAGTATTTCTGGAGCCCTGATAAAATATAAAGAAATACCGCCTCTTTTCTCCTCGATGATGTCGATAGGAGAGAGGACCGGAAAGATGGACTTTATTCTTGAACATATATCCAAATTTTATAAAACTGAGTCTGAAAACTCAATTGAGGGCATATCCCAAATCATTGAGCCAGTTTTAATACTGGTTCTCGGTGTCGGAGTGGCTGTATTGGTTTCAAGTATTCTCTTGCCTATATATAGTGTTGTGAGCGGAGCATAGTGCGTGTGCCAGGAAGTGAAAGTTCGAGATACAATTTGCTGAAGCAAATTGTAATGGCGAAGCCAACTCAAACTTCTACTACCTGGTGTGCCAGGAAGTGAATTTTTGAATTGTCTTCGACTTTGCCAGGTAGTGAATGTTCGAGATGTAATTTTCTCAAGAAAATTGCCATAACAGAGTCAACTCGAACATCTACTACCTGGTTTACGCTAAGAGCGTATTTCAAAAATCTACTTCCTGGTGTGGATATCTTGGCTTTGTCCGGCTTATTACTAAGTATATAATACAGAGTATAAGCTTTTAAAAAGTGCTGAGAGCATATTAAGTAAGCCTTTTTCGTAACGAAATTGCAGAATTTAGAGATAGAAAATCGGCAGATTGAGGAAGAATAGTTTTGATGCTATTCAGAGCCAGGCGAAGGTTTTAGAAGCGTGCTTTAGCCGCTTCTGGAATCGCCTCCGAGACATGACGATTTTATAGCCGAAATTATGCAATTGCAGTAGGATATAGACTCATTTAATATGCTCTAGGAGTTTAAATTAAGCCTCTATATATTAGTTATAGTTTCTGGCTGTGGAGCTAAAAACTATAAACTAAGAGCTAGGAGCTAAAAAAAGTGTCGATTCTAAAAAGATTAGGAAAAAGTAATTCAAAAGGTTTTACCCTTATCGAGTTATTGGTCGTTATTGCTATTATTGGTGTTTTAGCAACGTTAGTATTGCTTCAACTTGGTGTTGCTCGGGCAAAAGCTAGGGATGCCAAGCGTATAGCGGATGTCAGTCAATTACGAACCGCGGTAGAACTGTATTTCGATGATAATGGTGGTAAGTATCCAGTTGCAATTTCTATTGCCACGATAGGAGGCTATTTATCTGCTCCAGCCGTACCAATGGATCCGTTAGTATCTACACAGGCATATTGTTATGCATGGAACCCACTTGTCGGGCCTACTCAATTTCACTTGTGGTCGGAGCTTGAAAGATATAATTCTGCAGGTTTTGGCGCTGATGCCGATATAAATTCAAGCTCGACTGGTCCAGATGGTCTTTGGGGCGGTGGTGCCGCTTGTAGAACTAATGGTGGTACTGCGTCTAATGAAGCAAATCCTTGTACTACTGCTGACTCTAGTGATTGTGTTTATGATCAGGGTCAGAAATAATCAGTCTTAGATATATTCTTAGATATATTTTCTCAAACAAACCCCTCTGCCCCCGTCAGTTAACGGATGGCAGAGGGGTTTGTTGTCATACGACCACTGCTCCGCTCTCTGTGTTCGCGGGTTGTGGTTTTAGGAATAAGATATTATTATTTTATATATGAGCTTATTATTATATTTTGTAATATTCTTTCTTGGTCTTTGCTTCGGGAGTTTTTTGAACGTTTTATTATTCAGACTAGGCAAGAAAGAGGGGATAATGATCGGTCGTTCAGAATGTTTCAAGTGTCTGAAACAGCTAATGTGGTATGACCTGATTCCCTTAGTCAGCTACGCAATTTTGAGAGGTAGGTGCCGATATTGTCGAAGTCATATCTCGTTTGTATATCCCATAACTGAATTGATTACCGCCTTGGTTATCACTATATATTTTGGAGTTAACGGATTTTATCTCGGATCTTCGTCAATATTCGCTATTTTTGTTCTGGTACTAATGATTGCTCTGGCATTTTTTGATGCGCTATATTTAATTCTTCCGGATAAAATAGTTTTTATACTGGGTAGCGGTGCTTTAGTTTATAATATTTTTTTAAGAAGACCCGACCTGATTAATTTAGCAATATCGGGGTTTATATTTGGGTCAGCTTTTGCTATACTACATATAGTATCTCGGGGAAAGTGGATGGGTTTTGGCGATGTTAAGCTGGCAATTGTTATCGGACTGATTCTCGGCTATCCATTTGGTTTTTTTGCTATTATTTTTGCAATATGGACTGCCGCTTTTGTGGGAGTAGTTATGATGACCCTTAAAATGGCTAGCCTGAAAACCGCGCTTCCCTTTGGTTCTTTTATGGCCGGGTCAACAATTATTTTTATAATTTTAAAAAATGTTATTGAAGAAAAACTCAGTTTCATCATCAGCTCTTTCTAGGAGCAGTTTTAGATTAGATATTATATTATGGATTGTTCTTGTCGGATTAATATTTGCCGGACTTTTGACTGTGGTAAGGTTTAATATGTTAGATGACCGGCGACAAGAAGCGAGCTTGGTGCTTGTTCTCGGGGATGGAGAGCAAAGCAGAATGTTTAGGGGTGAGATAGTTGAAGGTATGACAGTTTTTCAGGCTCTCATAGCCTCCTCTAGGGCAGGACAAATTAAGCTTGAATATTCTTTTGATTCTGAAAATAAAGTATCCATCAAAGAGCTAAACGGATATAAAAAAATATTAAATAAAGAGTTAGCTTTTTATCTTAATAATTCCAAAATAATTACCGAAAATATTAATAAGATAACTATCAAAAATCAAGACAGAATAGAGGTCCGGTCCGAATAATCGATTATCAGAATATATGTATGAGATTTAAAAAATATTTTATCATTGCTAGGGGTTCGAGGGGCCTGACTTTGATTGAGGTACTTGTTACCGCAAGTTTAATTGTTTTTATCTCTGCTTTAATCATAAGAAACATTGCCATATCCAGGCTTAGTTTAGAAAGAATTGCCAACGTGGTGGCTTCTGATGTAAGACTTGCTCAAGCTATGGCGCTTTCAACAAAAAAAACCAGCGGACAAATTCGTTGCGGTTATGGAATAAGCCAGCTTAATACTACAACCTATGTAATTTATGCCGGTCCACCCACTACTTCGAGCTGTGCATCAAAAAATTACAATCCCTCCCAGGGAAGTATTGCATATAAAACCGTTGTTTTGGATCCCAGAGCAGATTTTGTAGATAGTCCTAAATTTAATGATGTATTTTATGACCCTCCGGATGCAAAAGCGACTATTGTTGGAGGTTCTGGTTCCGTGGTAAATATAGTTGTAAAAAAACTTGGAACAACAAAACAGACCTGCAACAGCTTATCTGTTAATTGTATGCATGTTTGTGTTTATGATTCCGGTAGAGTCGAAGTTACAAAAGAACCAAATTGTCCTTAGAATGCATTAAAAAATCATAATATCATGAATTCACGAACATCTTTTCATCAGTCTGGAGTTGGTCTTATCGAGGCTATGGTTGCCCTCCTTATTTTAACTGTCGGGCTTATCCCCGTATTAGCAGTTGTATCTTCCTCTAATAATTTATCAGCCTTGATTAGAAATAATCTCATTGCCGCTAATCTTGCCCAGGAGAGCGTGGAAGTTGTTAGGGGGTTGCGTGATGAAAACTGGTTTTCTGGCCAGTCTTTTGATAATGGTCTAATTGGTACTTGGCGTGTTCAATGGGATACGAGTTGGACTAATCCACCACAGCAGGTTGGGACTAATCCTTCTTTAAAATTCGATTCGGCTACCGGCCTCTATGGTTATTCTGCCGGAGCTGATACGCAATTTAAAAGAACGGTTACTGTCTCATTGGTTGGAACATGCAATTGTGAGATGAAGATTGTAGGAGAGGTAACTTGGCCGGAACGAGGTAGGAATAGGGTAATAAAAGCAGAGTCGCATCTTTTTAATTGGAAATAATGAAAATTAAAAATTTAAAATTTGTAACCCCAGCAAAGCGGAGCAGCAACCCAATGGAGCAGTGGTCACATGACTGTCGTCGTATGACGAAAACTAGAAATTGTAGTGCAGGGTTTACTCTTATTGAGATGGTGATAACCATTTTAGTGTTTTCTATACTTGTTGTAACAATTGTCGGCATATTTATTCAGGCGGTTAGAATAGAAAGGCGGGCTGTTTTAGCTCAACAAATTCAGGAAAACGCGACGTATGTACTTGAATCGATGGCAAAGGAAATAAGGGTGAGCGAGATTGTGGATCAGGATTCGCCAAATTGTGTTGCTACCGACATTACCCTCGATCACCCGATTAACGGAACGATAATCTATGGGCTTAGTTCTGATGGTTTAGGCAATATTGAACGACAGGATGGGTCGATGACCGTGCTGAATTCTTCAGTAACTCAATTTACCCGTTTCAACTTCTGTGTTACCGGTTCAGGTACTAGTGATAATAAGTCAGCAAAGGTGACTATATTAATGTCACTAAAAAATAGAGCCGGCCCCGAACAGTTATCTGTTAATTTGCAGACAACTGTTGTATCGCGTGATATAACTACCGAATTCCAAAATCCTTAAGATTTTTATATGGAAAAAAATATTTATAACAACCCGCAAGCAAAGCGAGCGGAGTCAGCAACCGAGCGAAGCCGAGCAGCAACCCGTGAGCGTAGCGATCGGAGCAGTGGTCGTATGACCGCAACCCGTGAGCGTAGCGATCGGAGCAGTGGTCGTATGACCGCAACCCGTGAGCGTAGCGATCGGAGCAGTGGCCGCATGGCCGTGGCCGTATGGCCATCGTCGTATGACGGAAATGAAAATTCACGAGGTTCGATTCTTATTTTCTCTGTTCTTATACTAGGAGCTATGCTTTCTGTTATGTTCGGTATTTTAGGAATATTTATGCCTAAGCTTAAAATAATCTCTGACCCGATAAAGTCCAGTATAGCCGCTTTTGCTGCTGACACCGGCTCTGAGTGGTGCTTATATATTAATCGGGGTAAACCAAATACGCCACCACAACCAGTGCTGGATGCTAATCCAGCCGGGGGTGAACTGGTGCCGACTTATATTATTTATTCTCCTGCTTCAGATTTCACTGTTTCTACTTGTACCGAAACTGATCTAGATCATCGAATTGTCGGTACTTATCAAGATGTAGCAAGATCGTTCGAGTTGTATAAGCCAAACTGATTTTTTATAACCAATAAAGAACCCATTGACCCTGTTAAATAGCGCGGAGCGCTAACCTAACGGTTATTTAACGGGGTTGAAGGGTTCTTTATTTTTGCTTAGAATTGAAAACATGAACAAAGAAGAGACTAAAAAGCGCATAGGAAACCTTAGGAAGGTTATAGATCATCACCGCTACCTTTATCATGTCTTGGATAGGCAGGAAATATCAGATGCCGCCCTAGACTCTCTTAAAAAGGAGCTTTTTGATTTAGAATTGGAATATCCCGAATTAATTACCCCGGATTCACCGACTCAGCGTATTGGAGGTAAGCCCCTCAAAGAATTTAAAAAGGTAAAACATATCGATTCTGGAGGTAATGAGGCTCGAATGAACTCTCTCAATGATGTTTTTTCTCCCAGTGAATTGATGGAGTGGGGTGAACGTCTACGACGCAATCTGGACAAGTCGAACTTGGGAGATTTTTATAGCGATTTAAAAATGGATGGCCTAGCTATCGAATTGGTTTACGAAGATGGTTTATTAATTCAAGCATCAACGCGAGGCGACGGTCTATTTGGGGAGGATGTAACTCAAAATATCAAAACCATTGAAGCTATACCACTTCATCTTGAATTAGGAAAAACCGATTTTCCAAACAAGCTTATTGTTCGCGGTGAGGTCTTTTTGACCAAAAAAGAGTTTGCTCGCATTAATGCCGAGCAAAAAAAGCATGGCGAAAAAATTTATGCCAATCCTCGTAATGTTGCGGCCGGTTCCATTCGTCAATTGAATCCTAAGATTACAGCTAGTCGTAAATTAAGTTTCTATGCATATAGCATTGTGGGTCAAACCGAAGAAAATTTTCCCGCCAAAGGCGGGTCTGCCTCAGGCGGAAGAAAATATCCAACTCACGATAATGAATATCGGATTCTTAATGAATTAGGCATACCCACGAATCCAGAGGGGAAAGTCTGCGGTAGTTTAGACGAAGTAATCAAATTTTATGAATCTATAGAGCAAAAGCGCGATAAACTTCCTCACGAGATAGATGGTATTGTTGTATCGCTTAATAATAATGAGAAATATCAACGAGCTGGTATTGTCGGCAAAGCACCTCGTGGAGCGGTAGCATTCAAGTTTGCTCCAAATGAAGCCGAGACAGTTGTCGAAGATATTATTGTTCAAGTTGGCCGAACTGGGACCCTTACTCCGGTAGCTGTTTTACGCCCAGTCCGTATTGGAGGCGTAACTGTATCACGTGCAACTCTTCATAATCTCGATGAGATTAAAAGACTAGGAGTCCGCAAGGGGGACACGGTTATTGTTGATAGAGCCGGCGATGTAATTCCAAATGTCAGGCAGGTTATAAAAGAGATGAGAATTGGCAAAGAAAAAGAATTTCATATGCCCAAGAAATGTCCGGTTTGCGATAGTTTGATAGAACAGCTCTCGGGTCAGGTGGCCTTTAAATGCACCAATAAAAATTGCCCAGCCATAAAAAGAGAGGCTATTTATCACTTTGTTTCAAGAAAGGCTTTTGATATTGACGGTGTTGGTCCTAAAATCATTGATCAGCTCATGGAGTCGGGTTTAATTTTTGATGTAGCAGATCTATTTAGGCTTAAAAAAGAGGACTTACTGAATCTTGAACGTTTCGCTGAAAAATCTGCCGAGAATACAATTAACGCCATTCAGTCAAAAAAAAGAGTAGGCTTGAATAAATTCATCTATTCTCTGGGTATTGAGCATGTTGGCGAAGAAACTGCTTTTGTTTTAGCTCGCAAGTTTTCCGCCCAAGGAGGACCAGCCTCTGGCTGGAGAAAATTAGATAATATAAGCGGAGCTTCACTTGAAGAACTGCAGAACGTTCCCGATATCGGTCCTATAGTTGCTCAGAGTATTTACGATTGGTTTCAAAAAACTTACAACCGGAAGCTTATTAATAAATTCAAAAAGATCGGTATCCATATAATAGAAGAAAAAATGACTAAAGAGTCTACGAAGTTTGTTGGAAAAAGTTTCGTGGTTACCGGCTCGCTTGAATCATTAACTCGAGAGCAGGCTCAAGATAGAATACGTGAGTTGGGGGGAGATGTATCGTCTTCGGTATCCAAAGAAACAGACTATGTAGTGGCGGGCTCTTCTCCGGGATCAAAATATGATAAAGCTAAAAAATTAGGCATTAAAATAATTGATGAAAAAGAATTCTTAAAAATGATATAATTAATATATGTTAACAGAAAAAGAAATAAAACACGTTGCGCAATTAGCTCGCATCAAAATTACCGAAAAAGAGGAAGAAAAATTCAAAAAAGAACTTTCTGCTATTTTAGATTACATAAATAAGCTTGGTGAGGTTAATACCGAAAACGTAGACCCCCTTTATCAGGTGACCGGATTAGTTAATTCAATGCGGTCTGATGACTATAGAAGAGACTTTGTAATAGATGAAGATTTAAATAAAAAACTCATTGACCAAGCACCCGATAAAGAGGAGGGGTTTATTAAAGTTAAATCAGTTTTGAATAAGTAATGGAAAACCATACTATAAAATCAGTTCAGGAGGGGATTAAGAAAGGCGATTTTTCAGCGGAAGAAATTTTTGCTCATTATGCAACCAAGATTGGTTTGGAAAATAAGAAATTAAATGCCTATCTTTCGGTATTTGGTTTCGGACAATTGTCCGCCAGAAGCGGATCCGCCTTTGGCGGAGAAATTGAACTCCCCAAAGTGGCAGAATCACTTTGGGGAGTTCCCTGTGCAATAAAAGACAATATGTTAGTTAACGGTACGATCGCTACAGCCGGCTCAAAAATTCTGGAAAACTATGTGTCCGCTTATGATGCTACAGTTATTGCTAAGCTTAGAAAATCAGGTGTTCAGTTTTTAGGCAAAACTAATCTAGACGAATTTGCTATGGGTTCATCTACGGAAAATTCGGCTTTTGGTCCGACAAAAAATCCTCATGACCTTGAGCGGGTACCTGGTGGTTCATCTGGAGGTTCAGCGGCGGCAGTGGCGGCTGATTTATGTGTTTTTGCCCTTGGTTCGGATACCGGTGGCTCTATTCGTCAACCGGCAAGTTTATGCGGAGTCGTGGGTTTAAAGCCGACTTACGGCCGAGTTTCAAGACACGGTCTTATCGCTTTGGCTTCTTCTCTTGATCAAATAGGACCGTTTACTAAAAATGTATATGATGCAGCTCTTGTTATGAATGCTATCTCGGGACAAGATAAGTTTGATTCGACGACTATGCCTGTGCCGGTACCAGATTTTACTAAAGATTTAAACAAGCCGATTAAAGGTTTGAGAATAGGCATTCCCAAAGAATATTTTGGACAAGGTCTTTCTTCGGAAGTTCGCCAAAGAGTAGAGGAGGGAATTTCAAAACTTGAGAAGCTAGGCTGTCATCTGGTTGAGATATCGCTTCCTCATTCTGAATATGCATTGGCAACGTATTATATTATTCTTCCCTGTGAAGCTTCTTCTAATCTTGCTAGACTAGATGGTATCAGGTATGGTCATTCGGCAAAACACGCTAAAACCCTTTCGGATGTTTATCTGGAATCGAGGGCCGAAGGATTTGGTCCGGAGCCGAAGCGAAGAATAATGTTAGGAACTTTCGCTCTATCATCCGGCTATTATGATGCTTACTATCTTAAAGCACAGAAAGTCAGGGCTCTTATTAAAAAAGATTTCGACAATGCTTTTAATCTGTCGGCTGGCGGAGTTGATCTTATTGTCGGACCAACAGCTCCGACTACCGCCTTTAAGATAGGGGAGAAGTCTTCGGACCCGCTAGCCATGTATTTATCCGATATTTATACGGTTCCGGCTAATCTTGCCGGTTTGCCCAGTATTTCAATTCCTTGCGGGAATGGAGCTGAAAGTAATCTGCCTGTAGGGTTTCAGATAATAGGAAATTCATTTGATGAAGCAACTATTCTTAGAGCGGCCCATCAACTGGAATCGTCTTTGATTTAACCCATAATACTTAATACGTTATACTTAATACGATGCTTGATATAGATTTCACAGAACTTGTTCGGAGGCTTAAATTTACGTCAATTTTGTTATCGTTTCTTTTTGGTTTTGCGTTTGTGTATTTTATGGTGAAGTTCAGAGGGTTAGTTAAAATAAAAATGCAGATTAATAAGCTTCTTAATCCTCCCGAATCGGCAAAGGGCGGTGCATTAAATTCAAAGTGGGAAGAAATAGTTCGCCATTCTGAATCAACCAGAGAAGCTGAGTGGAAGCTTGCAATTATTGAAGCTGATACGTTGGTTGATGATATTTTAAAATCAGCAAATTATCCTGGTGATACGATGGGTGAGAGGCTCACGAATATTGAAAGGGGTCAGCTTTTAAGCCTTGACGGTCTTTGGGAAGCGCATAAAATAAGAAATAAATTAGCGCATGATGTTGATTATTTTCTTCGCTATGCTGAGGCTAGGCGAGCCATCACACTCTACGAGGCGGCTCTTAAGGAATTGGATGCTCTCGGTTAGGCTAGAAAAGATATATGCTCAATAAGGTTAAAAAAAGTCCGCTTTAGCGGACTTTCGATGTGTCTAATATTTTATCAACTCTTCAATAGCTCTGATTAATTTCTCTGTCGTTGGAAGGTGCATTTTTTCGAGTTCTCTGGCAAAAGGTACGGGTGTGTCTTCTGCGGCAATCAGCTTGACCGGAGCATCAAGATAATCAAAATCATCTTCTTGAATATTTTGGGCAATAGTATTGCCGAAACAGCCGGTTTTAGGAGCTTCGCAGGTTACTATAATTTTGCCGGTTTTTCTAACTGATTTTGATACGCATTCTCTGTCGTAAGGAATAATAGTCCGTAAATCAATCACCTCTATTGAGATATCATTGAATCTGGACTCAATCTCTTTAACCGCTTCAAGTACTCTGAATATCTGAGAGCCATAGGTGATTATTGAAATATCTTTCCCTTCTCTAACTACTCGAGCTTTTCCGATTGGTACCCAATAATCTTTTTTGGGAACATCTAGGTTTAACTCGGGTGGCAATGTTTCGGGTCGTCGTCGGTAATAGTCTTTATACTCAAGGAAAAGTACGGGATTACCGTCATAAAGTGATGCCTTAAGTAGCCCCTTAGCGTCAAAAGCGGTTACGGGTGCAACGATTTTGAGGCCAGGCGTAGAAATAAACCACGATTCGGGATTAACTGAATGGTAGATTGATGTGTTTGGCGCCCATCCTGATGGCATTCTGAAAACAATATGCATCGGACCCATATTTCTAACATTTTGGGTGGCGGCATAATTTACAATCATCTTAAATGCTTCGGATGCGAAATCTGCATATTGAAATTCAACTACTACTTTTAATCCGTTATTGCCTAGAATCGAGCCGAGAGCAAGACCACAGATACCTGCTTCAGCAATGGGAGCATCTATTACTCTACGTTGCGTGGGCGGTTCACTTTTTTTCCATAATTCTTGCCAACTAATATTGTCGAATTTTCGCGATAGTCCGTCAGTTATCTTGAATGCCCCTCCCGATATTCCAATATCTTCACCGATAAGAAATGTGTTAGGGTCATTTTCTAAAATTTCTTCAAGCGCTTCATGTATTGCCTGATGATAAGTTATTTTGTTTTCATTGGAGGAGGGCAATAAAAATTCATTAGGATGTTTAGGTAAAGAAACAAAAACTCTATTTCTAAAATCAGTTTCATCGGGGAATAGAGCTTTTTCTGTTACCTCAATAGCGGTTCTTATTTGTTTTTCAATCTTCTCATTTACCCCCGCTAGATCACCCTCTGTTGCCAAATGATGTTGCAGGAGTAGTTTCTCATAATTTTCTATGGGATCCTTTTTTTTCCATATTTCCAGCTGTTCAGCCGGAACATAAGTAGTAAATGGATCGGCAAGAGAATGTCCTTCATATCGCATAGAAACGGCTTCAATAATAATTACTGAATTATTCTTTCGTGCTTTTTCGACTGCTTCTTTGACGGTGCCATAGACAGTCAAGATATTTGTCCCGTCAATCCAATATCCTTCTGCTTTGTAACTTAACGCTCTCAAGGCAAGGGTGGGGACATTGAATTGTAATTGATTAGGAGTACCGAATGCCCATTGATTATTCTCAATAACCAGTACTAAAGGCAATCTCATTACTGAAGCCATGTTTAGAGCCTCATGAACATCACCTGTACTGGTGGCACCATCACCTGAAAAAGCTAGCGCAATATTGCCGGTTTTATGATATTTTTCCTGAAATGAACATCCGATTGCTATCGGTGACATTGTTCCGAGATGACTTATAACTCCGACAATTTTTCTGTCTTTATTACCCATATGTAAACTTCCATCCCAGCCATTTGTTTGTCCGTATTTTTTACCGCAAACCTGCATTAATATCTTTTCAATAGGAACCCCCCTGACCATAAAAGCCCCAATATCTCTTATAGCCAGTGTCAGCCAGTCATCTTTATTAAGAGCATAGGAAGCGCCCACTGCTGTTGCTTCATTGCCTATGCCAGAGAGATGCTTACCGAAGGCCATTCCCTTGCGTGACATATTTAATATTTCTCTGTCTACTCTGCGCATTAATGTCATGTAGTAATATAATTCAAGAAATTGCGGTGGGCTAAGACCGAGGGATTCTGGCAGGGGAGCCGGTATTCGGTTGATACCCGCAGAAGATATATGAACCGAGCTGGTATTTAGATCTGTGACCGGATTAATGCTGGTTAAAGCTCGATAATCTTCTTCGAAGCTTCTTTCCATTTTTGGGCCTCAAATTTTCAAAGAATGATAAAATAATGCCTTATTTATGCCGTATTGTCAATTTTTTTCAGTTCTTTATAATATTGTTACAGACGAGCTTAGAGAAAGTGATTCTGCAGATAAAATTTGTCTAGCTGATTTTGTCGGCAGAAATGTATTGATTCGATATGGTTGAGCGACTCAAACCGAGGGGGTAGTTTACTCCCAAGACGGACAATATTTTGTCCAACCCGCCTAACGGTGGGTTTTTTATTATTATAAACTTAGGGTTTTATAGGAAGGTGATAAATTGGTAATAAAAAAGGCCGATTTATCGGCCATCAAGGATTTGTTCTTAATCTCTTTAATAAGATTTCCCTTGCTTCTTCGTGTGCTTGATTCATTTCGTCATATGCCTTGCGGAATGGGAATGGGCCTGCTGGGATGATGCGGTAATCGTTTGGTCCCTGAAGCCACATTCCTAGGTGAGTACCTTGAGCAGACTCGGGCTCATACATTTTATCGACGGTTACAATGTGAGTTACATCATTTCCATCATACACTATTCCCTGACCTGAAGTTGGGGAGTATTGGATTATGTTAAGCAGTCCCTCTCGTTGTAAAATCTCGTTTACTTTTTCTTCGGTATCTTCAGAATCCGGCCAACCCCGAGTTTCGTTGTGGGCTAGGCGAAGGAAAAGAATAAGCATTCCCAGTGCAACATCACGACCGACTAGCCGACTGGCACTTTGAATGCCGTCTACTCCGTCGGCTCTTATAATTTTTGCCGCTGTATGTAATTGCTCAAAACTGTACATTTACTACCTCCGGATTGTGAAGTTTCAAAACAAAACAATAATACCATGTTTCTGTTATATTATAAAGATTTGCGTAATATCTCAATAGCTTGGAATCACCTTTTATGAACATATGTGATAAATATCAACGGCTCACTAGGTGAGCCGTTGATATTTTCGATGTTGTAGAGTTAGGTCTTCGTTGCCTGCCCGCCTCTGGAGGGGCATTTATTAGTGCCGAGTATTGGGGAGATTTATGGGTTTAGTTTTGTAAATTAAAAAGCGGTAAGTATTGCCTTACCGCCTCACTCTGGCTAGACCGTTTCGTATGAAAGTTCCCGAGCCGATGAAAATTGCTCCAAGAAGACAAAACAAACTAATGCCGATTGCATTACTGCTAAAAGCCTCTATTTCACTTTTGAAGAAGTATGCAGCAGTTGTTATGCAACCGATTGTTCCAAGGTCGTAAAGAATGGGGATTAGTGACTTAAACTCTCCCCGTAAAACCTTTACTAACTCTATACAACTGCCCAAAACAAAAATTGGAATAAAGACGAAAAGAGGAAATATATCAAAATAATTCAATATCAGCATGCCCAGCATGACTGGAATAAAACCGATAATCCTTGATTTATTCATGTTTTCCTTTCGGACCGATTGCTAAAGATAATAAGACAATACACTATCTTTAGCATATTGTCAATCCTTTGTTGGGCACTGTATAAATATTGGTTGGTAAATTAATAAGATTAGCCAATATTTATACAGTCTCGAATAGTCTGTTGGGTAATTCACGACATTCACTAAGTTTACAGGTTCATTATCAGGTCATTTGGTTAATTTGATTTTAATGGTGTTTATGCTATTATGACGATATGAAACAATATGATTTTCCTATTATTATAGAGCAAGATGATGACGGCTATTTTGCTACCTGCCCAGAATTGCAAGGCTGTTATAGCCAAGGGGATACATACGAGGAAGTGTTCTCTAATATTAAAGATGCCATAAACCTCCATCTCCAAGATAGACTTGCCGAGAAGGAAGAAATTCCAATGACGAAGTCGGTTAGCCTATCGACAGTCCATGTAACTCTCTAAAAATGCCACGCCTACCGAGATTAACTGCCAAGCAGATTATATCTATCTTGGAAAAGCATGGTTTTAAGTTGGTTCGACAAAGTGGCAGTCATAAAATTTTTAGAAATTCCGAAGGCAAGAGAACAACTGTGCCATTTCATGACAATAAAATCCTGCACCCCAAGATTCTTCGGAGTATACTCAAAGACACAGAAATTGAATCAGAAGAACTGGGCTAGATTATGACCTCTCAATAGTGGGCTCTATACAAAGAAAAACAGGAGATTTCTCTTCTGTTTTTCCGTCTCTGTTGCGGGGACAGGAATTGCACCTGCGACCTTCGGGTTATGAGCCCGACGAGCTACTACTGCTCCACCCCGCGATATTGAATACCGAATAACAATACTACATTCTTTGTTCTTTGACAATCTATCAAAAGAGGAGTATTTTTTGATTAAATAGCTACTTGATATTACAGAGGATAATATGATTCTCGATAATCTACCTGACGATTTGGATACAGCCAAACAAGAGGCAATTAGAAGATTTCGTTTGCTACGTATGGCTATTTTTAAAATTTTACCAGAAGACTGCTTGCTGAGGTCTCGCAATGTTCTTACTGGTAAAATGGTCGGTTTACTTGATGTAGATGTTGTTGAAAATGGTTTTGTTGGAGATAAAGATATCTGCGCTCTTTGTTTAGAAAACAGATGTATTCATTTTAATGTTGACGATAAAGCGAGTAGGATTTTAAAAATAGAGAGACTTAAAGATTTTGGTGAAATGCAGTAATGGTGATTAATTCACCATTTTTATTTAGTATGAATGGATTGAAAAATATGGTTTTTCTGTTATAATTTATGAATAAGTCGGCGTAGCTCAATGGTTAGAGCGGAGCCCTCATAAAGCTCAGGTTGCAGGTTCAATTCCTGCCGCCGACACAAATTATTACTTGGGACTACTAAAAGCCTAAATTTAAGCTATAATTAAGACAATGAAGAATTCTTTTGAACATCATTATCATACTTTTGATTCGGGTTTGCGTTTAATAACCATACCTATGCCGGCAACAAGAACGGCTACTGTTTTGGTTTTAGTTGGAACCGGTTCAAAATATGAGACAAAGCAGATAAACGGCATTTCACACTTTCTTGAGCACATGATGTTCAAGGGAACAACCAAGAGGCCAGATAAAATGGATATTGCCAGAGAATTGGATAGCATTGGTGCTGAGTATAATGCTTTTACTTCCAAGGAATATACGGGATATTATGCCAAAGCCAGTGCTAAGAAATTAGATACTACTACTGATGTCGTGTTTGATATTTTTCTTAATTCCAAGTTGCGTGAAGAAGATATTGCAGTAGAAAAAGGAGTTATAGTTGAGGAAATAAATATGTATCGCGATTTGCCACAGCGTTATGTCGGTGAGTTATTCGAAAAACTTCTTTATGGCGATCAACCGGCCGGTTGGGATACGGCTGGGGAAAAAGAAATTGTCACCGCTCTCAAGCAGGACGATTTTGTCAATTATTTTCATTCTCATTATGTGGCCGGCAATACAATTGTAGCCGTTGCCGGTAATGTAGATCCGGACTATGTAAAGAACAGAACGGGAGATTTATTCAAAAATATTCGGCACAGCGAACCATTTAGTAAGCTTAAAGTTACCGAGAGCCAATCTTCGCCTCAAGCGCTTGTTCATTATAAAAAAACTGATCAGACTCATTTTCATCTCGGTTTTCGTTCAATCGACATGTTTAGCGAGCAACGATACGCCATTGGTTTACTTGGTCATGTTTTGGGTGGCGGTATGAGTTCGCGATTATTTGACGAAATACGTGAGAAAAGGGGATTGGCTTATTATGTGGGAGCCGGAAATCAATCTTATACGGATAGCGGATATTTTTTAATCCGAGCAGGAGTGAATAATGAAAAAGCGGAGGAAGCCATAAAAGTTTCTCTCCAGGAGGTGTCCAAAATAAAAGAGCATGGCATTACCGCCGAAGAACTTCAGAGAGCAAAAGACAGTATGGAAGGAAGTTTGGCTTTGGGCTTGGAACATTCCGATGCCGTAGCTGAAGCTTATGCCGAACCTATACTATTTAAAAATGAGGTTTTGACGCCAGAGGGAGAACTAGATAAAATAAAGAAGGTAACCCTTGAAGAGGTTCAGGGCGTAGCTAAAGAGATTTTTGATGAGAGCAAACTGAATCTTGCGGTCATTGGACCGTTCAAGGAAGAAGATAAGTTTAATAAAATTTTGAAATTTTAATTAACCAGTGATTATGCCAAACGAGCACATACATGTCCAATTAACTACAGCGACTCTTTTGAGGGGTATTTTGTTAGTATTATTTTTTGTATTTCTTTATATTCTTAAGGACGTTCTTATTATATTTATGTTCGCTATTATCATAGCTTCGGCCATTACGCCGTTTGCTAACTGGCTTGATTCAAAAGGCCTACCTCGTCTATTTGGAGTATTGGCCCTGTATCTTGTTATCTTTGGATTAGTTGTACTCGTTCTATCTTTAGTGGTTCCTTATGTAGCTGATGAGACATCGCAATTATCGACTACTCTGCCTAAGATTATAGAAAGATTTTCAACTTCACTTGAGCAGGTTCAGCAAGAATCTCCCCAGTACCTTGATTTTATAAGTGAAATTCAAAATATCTTAGATACTTTTTCTATTTATCTTCAGCAATCAGCACAATCAGTGCTTAGTATTATTATCAGTATTTTTGGCGGTGTAATGTCATTTGTCGCTATTATAGTCATCTCTTTCTACCTGTCCGTTATGAAGCGTGGAATTGAAGGCTTCATTGAATCAATTGTTCCGGCTAAACACGAAACTTATGTGATGGATTTATGGAAGCGGTCTGAAACAAAAGTGGGTCGCTGGCTTCAGGGTCAGTTTCTATTGGCTCTAATAGTGGGTCTGACGGTTTATATAGGCCTTTCTCTAATGGGAGTTAAGTTTGCGCTTATTATGGGCATTCTTGCCATGGCTCTTGAAATTGTTCCTATGGTAGGTCCGGTTCTTGCAGCTATTCCGGCGATAGCATTAGCATTTTTGCAAGATCCCGGAATGGGTTTATGGGTTATCTTATTTTATGTCGCCGTTCAACAACTTGAAAATCATATTTTAGTTCCGGTGGTTCTTGGTAAGACAACTGGTCTTAATCCTGTAGTGGTAATTATAGCTTTGTTTGTCGGTTATCAGCTAGCTGGAATATCAGGTATGGTTTTATCGGTTCCCGTAGCAACGATTATAGTTGAGATGATGGAAGATTTAGCCAAGCACAGAGAAGAAGAAAAACATAATGGCACTCCAGTTATTAGTTCATCAAGTTCTTAAAGTTCTTAAAGTTTAACTTTATAAACTTTACAAGCTTTACAAACTTTTAACTTTTTTGTTATACATAGTAGCTACTCCAATTGGGAATTTGGAAGATATTACCCTGCGGGCTATCAGCGTACTGAGGTCCGCTGATTTTATTTTAGCTGAAGATACGCGCGTAACCCGAGTGTTGTTGGATAAATATAATATACCGGTTAAGACGATAAGCTATCATCAGCACTCAAAGATTCAAAAAATAGACCAGATAATCGAGCTTCTTAAGGAAGGAAAAAATCTGGCTGTTGTTACTGATGCGGGTACACCTGGGATAAATGATCCAGGAAATTATCTCATCATGAGATGTCTTGAAGCAATTCCAGATTTGAAAATTGTTCCCATCCCCGGCGCGAATGCCGCGATTAGTGCATTGAGTATCAGCGGATTTCCGTCGGATAAATTTATATTTCTGGGCTTTCCGCCCCACAAGAAGGGGAGAAGAACATTCTTCCAGAGAATTAATCTTTTGGATGATACCATTGTTTTTTATGAGTCAAAGCATAGAATACTCAAAGCGATGAAAGAACTGCAGGAGTATTCTCTGGCGGGAGCAAGGCAAATAATGGTTGCTCGTGAGCTGACTAAGCAATTTGAGACCATCTACCGAGGCACGGTAGATGAAATAATGATAAAATTAAATAGCCATAAAGATAATCTTTTGGGCGAATTTGTGGTAGTGATTGGGCCAAGAGAGAAGGAAAGAAATAACGAAGATAAAGATAATGGCTTAGAAGAATAATATGTCACAAGAGATACCAGAACAAAAAGATAAAATATTAGGTACAGTTGAATCTGATGGCGTGATGCCGATTTACGATAGGACAAAGCGAGTTAATCAGTACGCCGATGTGGTACGATTCAATGGCGTTGTGTATGACTGTAGAATGGAAGAAAATGGCTTGGGTTATTATCGCTTAACATCTGAAGATTATTTTAGTTCACCCAATCCGGCCTATATAACGATAAATAAAAGCGGAGAGGTGATTGAGGCAAGAACGATTCGAGGAACGGATTGGACTCTGTTCGAGAAAAAAAATAACGAAAATGAATAAATTCTATATTACAACATCAATACCATATCTTAATGGAAGGCCACATATCGGCCATGCTTTAGAATTTGTTCAGGCAGATGTTCTAGCCAGATATAACAGATTACTTGGTGAAGATGTTTGGTTTCTTAGCGGGACGGACGAACATGGAATCAAGATATCAAGAACCGCTCAGGCAAATGGTAAAAGTGAAAAAGAGTTTACTGATGAGCTAGCTGAAGAATTCCGTTTGGTATTGAAAAAACTTAATATATCAAATAATGATTTTATAAGAACATCGGATAAAGAACGGCACTGGCCGGGAGTAAATAAAATATGGCTTGAGTTGGTAGCCAAAGACGATCTTTATAAAAAATCATACCAGGGTTTATATTGTGCCGGTTGTGAAGCTTTTTTGAAAAAAAGCGACTTAGTTGATGGTAGGTGCAAAATTCATAATATGAAGGGCTTGGATGTAGTGGAAGAAGAGAACTGGTTTTTTAGGTTAAGTAAATATAAAAAAGAAATAAAGAAAAAAATAGAGTCCGATGAGTTTAGGATTGTTCCTGAAACAAGAAAAAATGAAATAATAAATTTAATTAATGATGCCGAAGATGTAAGTTTCTCAAGACCCGTAGAAAGCCTTAAGTGGGGGATACCAGTACCGAATGATCCTAGCCAGACGATATATGTTTGGGCGGATGCTCTGACCAACTATATTTCTGCTCTCGGTTATGCTAGCGGTGATACCAGATTCAATAAATTTTGGCCGGCCGATGTTCATCTTGTGGGTAAAGATATTCTTAGATTCCATGCCCTTATTTGGCCGGCGATTTTGTTATCAGCCGGATTAAAATTACCTGAATCTATATATGTGCACGGATTTATCAACGTTGATGGTCAAAAAATGTCCAAGACAATCGGCAATATTATTGATCCATTTAGTGTTATCGAAAAATATAGTGCCGACGTGGTCCGATATTTCTTATTGCGGGAAATTCCATCAGGTGAAGATGGTGATTTTTCGTATAAGAAATTAGAGGATAGATATAACGGCGATTTGGCTAATGGATTAGGTAACCTTGTTCAAAGAACCGTAACGCTTATTGAAAATAATTTGGCCGGTGAATTGATATATAAGCCGGCGATGATTGAAGAAGAAATGAAAAATAAAATTGATCAGTTATTTAAGGAATATATTAAAAACTTGGATAGTTTTTTATTACATGAATCGCTAGGTAAAACTTGGGAACTTATCGGTGTTGCAAATAAATATGTGGATGATCACAAACCCTGGATTTCGGTAAAAGAAAATCCGGAAAAATTTTTAGTAACCATGAATAATGTTGTGTTTATTCTATATAATGTAGCTTGGATGTTAACGCCATTTATGCCCGAAACAGCGGATAAGATTTTTAAAACACTGGGAGCGGATAGGGATGCAAAAACTTTAGAAAATTATAAGTTTTTAGTACAAAAAACCCCTTCTTCGCTTAATGCTTCGAAAGGGCAAGGCGCTGGTTTATTTCCACGGTTAGAAAAGTGATTTTACTAAGATTTGCTACTTATCTTCTTTGTCTAAGCTATCCTTACGAACCTTGTAGGCGATAAAAACAGCACCAACTAAACTAGCCGATACTAGAGAGAATAAAATAAACCAAGGATTTTTAAAATATAAAGCTAGTCCGAATCCGATCAATAAGATAAGATGAGGGGTTAAAAAAAGGATTTTCTGCCAAGTTTTCATCTTATTTTCTGCACCCAAGTTTAGTTATTAAGACCCTGATAAGGGTATAGCACAATTAATAAATCTATGTCCAATATTGTTTTTGATTCTCATTGCCATCCTCAGATGGAACAATATAATAGCGATAGAGACGAAATGATTCGTCGGGCTTTGGATGCGGGTATTTCTATGATTTGTGTGGGGACGGATTTAGAAACTTCAAGAAAGGGAATCGAGCTGGCCCAGAAGTATGCGGGAATGTGGGCGACAGTTGGATTGCATCCGAATGATGCGGTCAATGATTTACGATTTACGATTTACGAATATGAGGAATTGTTAAAAGAAAATAAGATTGTAGCTATTGGAGAAATTGGCTTAGATTACTACCGTACTCCTGAGCCGGATAAACAAGAAGAACAAAAAAAGGTATTTGGAAACTTTTTAGATTTAGCCATCAAGCATGATAAACCCGTCATTATTCATTCCAGGGATGCCGCTAAGGGAAGTACGGGAAAGGTACATAAAGATCTTCTAGCTATCCTTAATACTAAATACCTAATACATAATACTAATCTTAGGGGTGTCGCTCACTCATTTACGGGCGGAATTGAAGAAGCAAGAAAATATTTAGATTTGGGATTTTATCTGGGATTTAACGGAATTTTAACCTTCGCTCGCCAATATGATGAGGTAGTTAAATATGCACCGCTAGATAGGATTTTACTTGAAACTGATGCGCCCTTTCTTGCACCTGAGCCATATCGTGGTAAGCGTAATGAGCCGTTTTATGTAGTAGAAGTTGCTAAAAAAATCGCTGAACTGAAAAATGAGACATTGGAGAAAATAACAGACCAGACAACAGAGAATTGTAAAAAACTGTTCGGCCTGCTATAAGTAAGCCTATAGGTTCTTTTAGTTAAGGAGGTGTCGTGAAGGTGCTGATTCAGAGTTTTAGTTTTAAAAGGACCGGATATCCTGTAGACGGGACTGGTAGTGGCGGAGGTTTTGTATTTGATTGTCGGGCAATTGATGCCTTTGACTATTCTGTGAAGGATGATCCTGATGCGCCATTTCCCTATATGCATTTGACCGGATTGGACCCTGAAGTGGTAAGTATTCTTGATCAGGATTCAGATACCCAGGAATTTTTCAAAGCGGTGTGGACTATGGTCAAACTGGGTATTGAAAAGTGTTTGAGGCGAGGTTTTCGTGTTATGACTGTCAATTTTGGATGTACGGCTGGACAACACAGAAGCGTCTATCTGGCCGAGCGTCTGGTCGCAAGATTAAGACTCAGTCTTATTGAGGTAGAACTTGTTCACTTGGAACGTTCTTACTGGCCACAAAAAAGCTAAGGAGCATAAAGCTCCTTTTTGATTTTTATGCCGAAATTGGTTAGGATTAAAGCTGTTTATGAGTAAGATTAATACAGAGTATTTATATGACAAAGGTCAAGCGGACTATACTTTTTTTAATTGGTTTTTTGGATGCAAGAATTACCTAGCTATGCATTATGGATTTTGGGAAAAAGATACAAGGAACTTATTTGCCGCTCAACAAAATCAAAATGAATACGTGAATAAGAAGCTCAATTTTCAACCGGGCGAATCAATTTTAGATGCTGGATGTGGAGTAGGTGGAACCATGGTATATCTTGCTTCAAATTATAATTTACCTATTATTGGTATAAATATTTCATCGGAACAAATTAAAAAAGCCGATAAATATTCAAAAAAATACAACGTTGATGGTTTAATAAAATTTTCAAAACAAAATTTTCAAGATACGAATTTCCCGAATGATAGTTTTGATAAAATTTATACGATAGAGAGCGGTGGTTGTTATGCTAATCCAGTTAACAGTTTTGTTAAGGAAATGTTCCGTATTTTAAAACCCGGAGGCCAGATACTTGTAGTTGACGGTTTTATGGCAAAACCCCGAAAAGATCTTGATTCTAAAAACTTAAGAAGGCTTAAGAAACTATCTGATGTTTGGGGCTTACCAGAAACAAATACCTACAAGTATTGGTTATCAGAAATAAGGACTGGTGGATTTGAAAATGTAATTTGGGAGGATCTTACAAGCAAAATAAAGAAAACGAGTAGAATTATGTTCGTGCTGGCTGTTGTTGCTGGTCCTATCTGGTTGTTGCTTTACTATCTAAGATTTTTTAATAAAGCTCGCTACTCCAATTTGATGGCTTGTTTGAGGCAGTATAAGTTATTCAAAAACGGAAGTCTTGCTTATGGCTCAATTATTGCAACGAAACCCAACATTAGTTTCAGGGCATAGATCTAGTGGCATAAATAAATTTTATTATAAATCCGATTCAGATATGAAATACAACCCCTCAAAAATTGAGAAGATCCGTCAGCTGGCGGAGGCAGAAATATGAAATATAATCCTAGTAAAATAGAACATAAGTGGCAACGCTATTGGGAGACCAAGAAGATTTATCGTGCACATGATAAATCTGATAAACCCAAGTACTATCAGTTGGAAACTTTCCCATATCCTTCAGGAGCCGGTTTACATGTCGGTCATCCTAAGGGTTATATTGCCGAGGATATTCATGCCCGATATATGAGAATGAATGCCAATGAGGTTATGTACACAATGGGCTGGGATGCTTTTGGTTTGCCAACCGAGAACTACGCTATAAAAGTCGGCAAAAGTCCTCAAGAAGTTGCGATTGCCAATATCAAAAATTTTAAGCGGCAAGTCAAAATGTTCGGTCTTTCTTATGATTGGGACAGAGAGATAAATACCTCAAGTCCCGAATATTATAAATGGACTCAGTGGATGTTCATTCAGCTGTATAAGGCCGGCCTGGCTTATCAGAAATCAGCCAAAGTCAATTGGTGCCCCAAAGACCTGACGGTTTTGGCAAATGAGCAGGTTGTCGACGGCAAGTGTGAGCGTTGCGGCGAGGTTACAACCCAGAAAGAGATGAAGCAGTGGTTTTTTAAGATAACAGATTATGCGGAACGGCTTCTCGGCGACTTGGAGGGGTTAGATTGGCCTGAGGCAACGATTAAAAAACAGAAGGACTGGATAGGAAAATCCGAGGGAGCAAAACTTAAATTTCCGATTTCTGATTTCCAATTTTCAAAATTTGTAGAAGTTTTTACAACCAGGCCGGATACATTGTTCGGGGCGACATTTGTCGTTATTGCTCCGGAACTTGCCAAGAAGTGGATTGATTTAGGATGGAAAGCAGGTGCCGGCATTCAGGATTACATTGCAAAAAGTTTAAATAAAAAAGAGCTGGATCGTCTTGAAGGGATAGGGGATAAAACCGGTGTGGATACCGGAATTAAGGCAATAAATCCTGCTACCAAAGAAGAGGTACCTGTTTGGGTGGCCGACTATGTCCTTGGCGGATATGGAACGGGAGCGATAATGGCTGTACCGGCGCATGATCAAAGAGATTTTGAGTTTGCAAAAAAATTTAGGCTACCTATTAAAATGGTAATTTGTCCGAATTATCCCGAACCAAAGTGCCCGGTTTTAGATAAGGCGTATGAGGGATATGGACATCTTGTCGATTCCGATAAGTTTGACGGGATGGAATTCGAAAAAGCCAAATGGGAAATTACAAAATTTGTTGGAGGAGAAAAGAAGACTCAGTATAAAATAAGAGATTGGTCAGTTTCGCGTCAGCGCTATTGGGGCGTACCGATACCAATTATTTATTGTGACCAGTGTGGTATTGTTCCTGTTCCGGATAAAGATCTGCCGATCAAACTACCTCCGTTGAAGGATTATAGGCCAAAGGGTGTTCCGCCATTAGCCAGTTCAAAAAAATTTTTAGAAGTTAAATGTCCAAATTGTAAATTACCGGCTAAAAGGGACGCTGAAACACTTGATACTTTCGTAGATTCTTCCTGGTACTATCTTCGCTATACCGATCCCAAAAACAAGAATAAATTTGCCGATGACTCAAAATTAAAGGCATGGTTACCGGTTAAGCTGTATATTATAGGCGCAGAACACTCTGTTTTACACTTGCTCTACGCAAGGTTTATAACTAAAGTTCTTCACGATAGGAGTTGTTTGAATTTTATAGAGCCGTTTCTGAAGTTGAGACATCTTGGCTTGATTCTCGGCACAGATGGTCAAAAAATGTCTAAGTCAAAAGGCAATGTTATTAATCCGGACGGAATAGTGAAAGAATTCGGTGCCGATTCTTTTAGGATGTATGAAATGTTCATGGGTCCATTCGAGGACGGTCAGCCTTGGGATACGAAGGGTGTAATTGGAGTCTATAGATTTTTAGGCAGAGTATGGAATTTTATCAGTAAGCTCGAAAAGACCAAACTCATTGCTGATGAAGTTGAAAAAATACTGAATAAGGCAATTAAAGAAATAGGGGATGACATAAGAGACATGAAATTCAATACCGGCGTCAGTGGTTTGATGAAATTACTCAATGCCCTAGAAGATAAAATGCTTACTGTAAAGCAATATGAAACTTTTTTGAAACTTATGGCTCCATTTGCGCCTCATCTTGCTGAAGAATTGTGGCAGAATGTGCTTAAGAATGGAAAATCAATTCATCTTGAAAAATGGCCTGAATACGACGAAAAATTATTAGCTGAAGAAAAGATAAATTTAGTCATACAGGTAAACGGCAGGGTTAGAGATACCATTATGGTTAAAAAAGGATTATCAGAAGAAGAAACTCGAAAGTTAGCTTTGGCTAGTGAAAATGTTAAAAGACACATTGTGGGAGAGGTCAAAAAGATTATTTATGTTAGGGATAGAATTATAAATTTAGTCGTTTGACCAGGAAGTAGATTTTCGAGAGGCGCTAAAAGCGCAAAGCCGAACCAGATAGTGAAAGTTCGGGATATAATTTGTTTTTACAAATTATAATAGCGAAGCTAGCCCGAACTTCTACTACCTGGGAAGGCAGCTCGAAAATTCACTTCCTGGTTGACATTTTGATGGTTTTCTGATAAGATATAAGGATAAGAGCCTGGCTGAAAACACGGCGAGGCCGGTCGAAAATAGAATAAGAATTAGGCTGATATTTGACCATTTTTACAGCTTTGCTGTGCGGATGGCTAAATAGGCAGTTTTTAATGAAGTGGCTAAAGAAAAAGCACAGGATAGGGATCGAGATTTCGTAGAAATGATAATCAAGGAAATTGTCAACAAACCTGAGGACGTTAAAGTTGTAAGGACTGTTGATGAGCTTGGTGTCTTGCTCTCCGTAAAGGTTGACCCCGAAGATATGGGTCTTCTTATCGGAAGAAGCGGTTCTACTGCTAAGGCAATCAGAACTTTGGCTCGAATCGTAGGAATGCGAAACAATGCCAGAGTCAACCTCAAGATTGAGGAACCGGAAGGTGGACGAGCTCCGTCCAAGACCGGTACCCGAAACGTCGAAGACGTTATGGGAGAACTAGGAAATCTGTAATTTTTTTGAAATTACATTCAAACCAAAAACAGGCTTTCGCCTGTTTTTGGTTGTTTGTTTTGATTTTATTCATAAAAATTATATAATAGTGCCTAGTTCTTTATGGGGGTATCGATGATAGCTTCGACTCATCTGGCGGCGGGAGCTTTAAACAGCCTCTTGATACAAAAGTATCTACCAAAAAATTCGGGTGTGATTAAGAGGATTGGAGCCGGATTTTCTGCCGGTCTTATTTCCCACATTGCTCTTGATGCTATTCCTCATCAGGAATACAGCGTTGAGGGTTATAAGCTAGGAAGTATTTTGCTTGTTGAGATATTAGCCGTATTTTGTTTAGTTTTTTACTCAACTCGTACGGTCATCATGAATTGGATACTTTTTCTCGGCATGTCTGGAGCGGCATTTCCGGACCTCCTTAACATAATCCATAAATATGGATTTAAATGGGGATGGCTATATGATGTAGAAAATCTGCTACACGTTTTTCATGGTAATCCGAACGCAGTTTATAAAATAGACATTCTGAGCCAATTACTCCTAGCCTCACTTTTTCTTTTTGGAATATGGATAAAAAAATAGCGGTGCACTTCATAGTTGCGCCGCTATTATATTTGTGGTATGGTGTTGGCAGAACATTGGAAACTACAATCGGAGGCTATGCGATGAAGGTCCTAAAAGAAGGTATTGTCGAAAAGAAACATAAACACATGGGGCCACTGTTACCGAAGAAGTATGTTGGAACCAAGGTGGACTGTTATAAATGTAAAGCGGAATTTGAACTGGAAGCGCAAGATATATTCTTCATTGTGGAGCATTTAAATTTTCGCGGTAATATAAGAGACTCTTATACTGATGACATTGTTTATGTAAAATGCACTTATTGCGGTTACGATATGTATGTAGGAAAAAAAGTTTAAAAAATTTAGACGGTCGCCTGATTGGGCGACCATTTTTTATGAAATTCGATATCATTACAATTTTCCCGGATTTATTTAAAGGATTCTTATCGGAATCACTTTTAGCTCGGGCGCAAAAAAAGAAATTAATTTCAATTAAAACTCACAACTTGCGACGTTGGACGACAGATAATCACAAAACCGTGGATGGTCGGCCTTATGGCGGGGGAGCGGGGATGATTTTAAAAATTGAACCTATTTATAAGGCAGTCAAATCTCTTAAATCGAAAATCGTAAATCGTAAATCAAGGGTTATCCTGCTCTCCGCAAAAGGCAAAACATTTACCCAAAAAGACGCGCGAAGATTATTAAAATATGACCAGCTTATTTTCATATGTGGAAGATACGAGGGAGTAGATGAAAGAGTGGTCAAATATGTTGCTGATGAAGAAATCTCTATCGGAAATTATGTTTTGTTTGGCGGAGAAGTGGCATCGATGGTTGTAATAGAAGCTGTATCGAGACTAATTCCGGGCGTGATTCAAAAAGAAGAGTCAATTATAAATGAAAGTTTTTCTGACAAAGAAGCCAGCGAAAAAGAATATCCGCAATATACAAGACCGGAAGTCTTCCATCCGGCTAAGAAGCTAAAAGCTAATAAGCTAATAAGTTGGAAAGTGCCAGATGTTTTACTTTCAGGAGACCATAAAAAGATAAAGGAGTGGAGGGAAAAGAACTCTAAATAAAAATTGTGCTGGCGGGGGTGGGAAGTATTTTCCAATCCCTAAATGACACCCAAATATCTTATCATATCTTTGCCGAAATTTGTTTAAAAAGCTTTAATCTTTCTTCTTGTAATCTCTTAGCTGACTCGAGATGGGTCAGCTTTTT
>Ga0209541_10002461_pt1 | contig 35027 bp, 38 predicted proteins | sample RifCSPlowO2_01_FD_184027 | JGI IMG/M metagenome (GOLD analysis project Ga0209541, IMG submission 184027) | Groundwater microbial communities from Rifle, Colorado - Rifle CSP2_plank lowO2_0.1 (SPAdes) (version 2) | ecosystem: Environmental > Aquatic > Deep subsurface > Groundwater | place...
ATCTTTGAAAATTCTTTAGCTGCAGAGGTGGCAGAATCTGGCAAATGCGCCGGCCTTGAGAAGCCTTTTCTTGGAAAGAAAAGCCTTGTGAAAAGAACAAAATCGCTTCGCGATTTTGGAGTTCGCTTCGCTCACATTAAAAAAAAAAATTTGCATTAAAATTCGTGTTCAGGCGAGCCGGTGTCCGAAAGGGCGTATGGGTTCAAATCCCATCCTCTGCGAAATATTTTTTTTAAACGCACAGCGCCGTTTTTAAGGGAAACGGTTTAACAAAGGCATTTCAGGAGATGAGTTTAATGTCTTTGAATGTGCATGATTATGATAAAAAATTTGGTTATGAATTGGTTAACCTTGAAAAAGCCGAGCTTCTTTTGTCTAATAAAGGGCATATTTTGGCTTATAAGGATTTTCAATTGAGTGAGTCTATTACCGTTGCGCGTGTGCAACGGGCTATGAGTTTGTTGCGGCAAATGGCTTTTTGGCTTAAAAAAGATTTTAAACAGGCAACTGAAGATGATCTCAGGAAGCTTGTTACTTTTTTTCAATCTAAAAAGTGTGAGCATAGAGATAGGGGTTATTCTGAGAGCACTAAACAAACTTACAGGGCCACTCTAAAAGCGTTCTACAAGTTTTTGGAAGGCAAGAATCAGGATTATCCTGAAAAGATTCGTTGGTTGAAAGTTGCCGGCAAAAATAAGGACAGAAAGCTTCCTGAGGATCTTTTATCTGAAAAAGAGATTCGGTCGCTTATAGAACACGCTCCTGATTTGCAGACCAAGGCTTTAATCGCACTTTTAGGAGAAGGCGGTTTAAGAATTGGCGAAGCTTTGTTACTATCTAACAAGAACGTTGAATTTGATGATTATGGTTGCAAGGTAATTATTCAGCATAGCAAGACAAGGCCTCGAAAAGTTCGACTTGTTAAAGCTGCTCCGTATTTGTTTTCTTGGAAGAATGCCAAGCCTTTTAAAAACCCTGAGGAACCTTTTTGGGTTTTTGAAAAAAGCAATACTCCTAGAAGACTGCCTTATTGTACTGCTGCTAAAAGAATAAAGCTTAGTGCAAAAAAAGCTGGTATTTCCAAACGCATTCATGCTCATTTGTTTCGTCATAGTGTGGCTACTATTCTTAGTGAAAAACTAAGTGAGGCTCAGATGAAAGAATATTTGGGTTGGGAACAGGACTCTAAAATGGCTTCAGTTTACATTCACTTAAGCGGCAAGCGGGTAGATAATGCTATTTTGGAAATGAATGGTTTGAAAAAAAAGGAAATAGCAGAGGAAAGAAGTGAATTAATTCCAACAAAGTGCCCTCGTTGTGAAACCTTTAATGAAGCTACCAATGAGTATTGCAAGCATTGCTGGTTGCCATTAACCTTGGAAGCGAATAATGAAATTCAACAAAACTCTGAAAAAACCCAGGAAAGCTTGGTTAGTTTAATGAAATTAATTGAGCTTGCAGGGGCTAATCCGGAAAAAATTAAGCAAACAATTGCTTCATTACAACAAGAAGCAGCAAAAGGTGTTTAACATGGAGATCGCGGTTTTTTTACAGCAATTAAAAACAAAAAAGAAAATCGAAGAAAACAACAAATTACTCGAAGAACAAAACCAGTTATTGCGCGAGATTCGGGATTTGTTGAAGCAAAGGCATTGACTTAAATATTTTTGGGTAATGGTTTTTGCTTCATGTTTGCAAGCAGTGCTTTTGTGTATGTTTTTGTTGACGAGAGCGGAGATTTGGGTCGGCATGGAAGCAATTTTTTTGTAATCGCCTGCTTATCAACAACTAATGCACGGCCTCTTGAAAGAATAATTAAAAAAGTTCGTGTTCGCAGATTGAAAAAGAAACTGCATGCGTTACCAGAGTTGAAGGCGAATTCTTCTACTCCTGAAGTGCGAAAAGAGGTTTTGCAACGCTTGGTTTCTTGTGATTGTAAAATTGATTTGATTGTTATTGACAAAAGACAGGTTCGCGATTATTTGTATTCTGCCAAGAACCGGCTTTACAATTATTTGTTTGGCTTGTTAATCGAGGATATGGATTTGCAAAAAGCCTACATTGAAATTATTATTGACAAAAAAGACAGCAACCGTTTACTGCGCGACGATTTGAACCAATATATTTGCAAAAAAATCAAGCTCAACCATGATTGCGATCATGTTTCAATAAAGCACGTGCCTTCTTTTGCCAATCAAGCACTGCAAGTAGTGGACTTTGTTGCCTGGGCAGCCTACAGAAAATTCTCTTTCAACGACGAAACATACTACAAAATAATTGAATCAAAAATAGGAACACTAAAACAATTATGGCAAAATAAAAAATGGCGTTAAAAAAGCTTTCTAAAAATTAGTGGGACTGCGACTAAGTATACTGCAAAAAACAAGGTTATTGTATAAAATGCTATGAAAATAAGCGGAATCTTTGCTTCGATAGTGGTTGTTGGTTTGTATTTGTTTGTTTTACCTTCTTTCGCAATGTCCCATTCGCAAGCGTAGGGTCTGGCAGGTAATTTTTTTTCAAATTCGTGAATCACGTCAAATTTACAAGCGTTCATGCTTTTGAAGGAAATGATTATTTCTCGCCAGTAAAAATTTACTAGGATTCCAAAAATTGGAATTCCAATTGTGATTATACTTGGTTGTTGAAAAATGTTCAAATAGCCTACAATAGACAGTATTGCTGTGTTTAATGCTAAATAGAATTGGTTTGCGGTATCTCTGCGCTTGCTGATTGTATCGGCAGATTCAACAAAAATTTTGTATTGTTCAAAAAGAATATTTTTGTCTTCAATTTTTGTAAATAATTTTTTTCCCAAGTTAATCCTCTTTTTGTTTTTTTGCTTTGTCTATTCTTTTTTGGATTTCTTCCAGATTCCAATAAATTACTGGCGCGCTCATTTCTTTTAATGCTTGTGGGATTTGGTGATTTTTGTCGCGATAAATAAGTACGCCAATAACGGGTATGCCCAATTCCTGGGCTTTTCTAATTTCCCAATCCACTGCTTCTCGTTTGTATGTTTCTGGGCCAATCATTACTACGAGGGCTTCACATTTTTTGATTCTTTCTGTACACTGGGTTTTCCATTTTTCATCAAATGGTTCTTTTATTGAATAGTCTGCAAATTCTAGTTTGCCATCTTTTGATTGACTGCGCAAAAAGTTTACTCGGGCTTCATCTCCCGCATGAAAGCTGATGAACACTTTCGGTTTTCCAGAGAAAGAAAACAAGGTTTCTTTTTTTGGAATTTGGTCTGCATATCTTACTTTTGCGTAAGATTCTCTGCCGTTACGGTTTCCACCGCCCATTTTCTCAATCCTCCTTTACTTTCTTGGTTTAGTTCGAACAATCCTTTTTGAATATCACAAAAATTTTCCATTATTGCTTCTTGAGTTGGCTTTTTGTGAGTGCGAATTTCTTTTCCGCCAATTTTTTTTATTCGATGAAAGCCGTTAATGAAATGATTCATTGTAATAAAACCATCTGCGTTAAAAAATTTTCTGAAATATCTGCGAGATCCAATGCCATAAAGTAATAAATTAGCGCATTTTTTTCTAATGTGCCTTATAAACGTGCTTGCAGCTAAAATTGAATTTGTATCGCCATCTGCCAGATAATCGCCTGTATGGAAAACGAATTGGTTTATTCCTAAGCGCTGAAAACTTTCAATACTATTCTCCAATTGGGAAATTGTCGCCCCTTTTATTAATCCAATAGGCACGCTGTTCGAGCATTGCGCTATTATTTTTTCAGATTCCAATAGAACGCGATTTACTTCTCTCTTGCTTATGTATTCCTCATTAAGATAAGTTTCGCCGTCCAGTGTCATAAAAAAATCAGGTTTTAATCTTTGAATTGCATGGGCATACATTTCTGGAGTTGAGTTAAAAATCTTTTTATCACTCATAACTGAAGAGAGCAGTACTGGCACAGGACAGTCTAGGCCTGCTTGAATTCCACCGGCTTTTTCTATTTCAGAGAAAACAGGACTGAACTGTCTTCCAGACGAAGTTAACAAATCATGCATTCTAACAACAATTCCTTTGATTGTTGCAAATTTCCATGGTGCATAAGTCAAAGGTTCTCCCAGCTTCACTACAGGGATAACCTCTTTTTTTAACAGTGCGCCCGTAATGGAAAAATCAGAGTGTTGAATGTCTTTCATTCAACAGAATTATTTAGTTTAAAAGGTTTTTACGACTTTCTAGGGTGAGTTTCCGCTATTGTTTTGATTTTTTTGCCTAAAATTCGTTTGAGCAAACAGTTTGTGGTCCCAAGAAGCTTTTTTTGTTAAGAGTGCACCTCAAGGTACACGTAGCTTCTTGGTCTTACCCACAAAGTAATAATGGTGCCTGCAAGTATTTTAATTTAATGTTTAACCGGTTTGTAAACCACTTGGTTGTTTAGTTTGACTAAAACATCAATCAAACCATTCTCAATCCTGTTTAGCTTGCTTTCCAAGTTTTCTATTCTCTCGCTTAACTTGTAATAATTTTTTTGCGGAGAAGTAGTATCAAAACCGGTTTCCGTCAAATCCCTCATTCTCTCCCTCCAAAATTCGCTCTAATTGCTCCAAAGCAAAAACAAACGCTTTTCCATGCACTCTCTCAAAATGCTCCAAAGACTCATACCTCAACAACAACACCCTTACGCTTTTCCTTTTTCTTTAACTCTTTCCAGGCCGCATATTTTTCCAACAAAAACCTTAATGGCTCTACATTTTCTTTTTTGAACTCTTCAAAATTTGAAGCCTTAACTTTTTGCAGCGTAGTTTGTAAGCCACTCAAAAATCATCGCCTAAAAGAACTCTAGCTTGCTGAATATAAATAGTTTTAGTGAAAAAGTTATGCAGAAGTTGTAGAGTGATTTTTGTGAAGATTTTTGTTTCAATTTGCACGGATAATGGAATGGGTTTTGAAATAAAAACTGTTGAAGCCAAAAGCTTTGAACAAGCAATCAAAAAAATAGGTTGGAAAAAAATAGAAAAAGAAATTGCAAATCCCAAAAACGCAGGCTTTGGAAAACCTATTGGAATACTAACAAAAACAAAAGTTTGGAGTTACAAATCATTTCGATTAAACAAAGCAAAAAAAATCTGTAAAAAATAAAAAAATTCTTTTTAGAATATTCTTAGCAATATTAGAATTGTGGCTTTTGAACCAAAAACCGTTTTATTACAATGCCATGGAATTATTTTTGGTTGTTATGAGTAAATTGACTCAATCAGAAATTTTGGAATTAAAAGAAATTGTTAAAGAACGCAGAGAAGAAGCCGAAATGCGCAGGCCTTTGGAAGAAGCACAAGCAAGAACAATCAAACGCATTACTTGCAAAAAATGTGGCAAAATCAAGGTTTCCAATTGGGTAACTGCAATGCTAGCAGGCGGCGCAAACTCAAAAGGAATATACAAAGGCAGATGCTACTGCAAAAAAACAAAATAAAGCCCAAATCACCTAAAATTATAGCTCACGAAGCCCCCAGCGAGCCCAGATTAGGCAAAAGAAGCCCAATTCTACACCTAAATCTCCCTACGAATAAGAGAGTTTTCCTTGTTTTTAGTTAGCTGATTTGTTTTATTGTTTTTAGTTTTAGGTATTGTTGAGTGGTTTTCTTAGATATTATTGTTGTTCTGCTGTTCCCTATTTTTCTCTGCTTTTATCAATGTCTTCTATTCTTTTTCCTTGTTCTTTGAAATCAGCAACGGCTTTTCTTCTTTGAGCTTCAGCCTGTTGTTTAAGTGTTTCAAGTTTCTTCTCTTGAATCGAACAAAACTCACTGCTTATATCTAATAACAATTTGTATGATTCGCTTAATACTCTTTGACTGGTTTGGGTTTTTGACTCTTGGATTATTTTTTCCAGTTTTGGGGCGACAATAGAAGCTAGTAAATGTAAAGAATTAATTGGCTTGTAGTTGTTGTCTAAATATTTTCTTTGTTCATCAGATGAATGCTTTTGTACTTCTAAAAGGATTTTATCGTATTCGTTTGCCCAGCCTTCTGAATAAATCATTCTTTCTCTCCAGTCTGTGATTTTTTCTATTCTTTCTCTTAGTTCCATTAGTCTAAATGCCAACTTTTGAAGTTCTTTTGTCATTTTTTCACTTTTTTGGCGTTTCTTTGATAATCGATTTTTTGTTTATTTTTAGGGTTTCAAAAAATTGCATGCTCCCCAATTACAACTAACTGGTTTATTTTGATCAGGATAAACGCATACCCAACCATCTTTTTCATTATGCGCTACTTGACTGTGATTTTGGCTAAAACAAAAGTTATCCATGTTAACACTTTCTGTTGTACCTTTAACCAAAATTATTCCAATAATAACTGCAACAATAATAACAGCAACTACTAAACCCAAGAAAATTTCTTTAGACAAAGTATCCCCTTACCTTATTAATTTTGAAAAGGTGTTTAAAAATATGGCTTCTGAGAGCCCTCAAATCTTTTAAACCCTCATTTTTCACCTCCTTCGTTTTCTCGTTTTTTCCTTCAAACTCGATTTTTTTCAGTTTAAACCCTTTCCCTTCTTGAGAAGGGTCGGCTGCGCCTAAGGGATTTAATACTTCAAAAAATCGCAAGCCGTTTTCGGAAAAAACTTCGTTTCCGCTTCGGAGGTGATGAAAATGAAGTATTCCAAAAAAGAATTTGAAAAAGAAGTCCCACATTGGGCTACAAAATTTTGCCGGGACAGTCCGTTTGGTAACGGATTGAGTTTTCCGGAAATGCAAAGAAGGCGATACTAATGAAACCAATACAACTAAGCGTTAGCATTTCCCAAAAAATAAATGTAGGGAATTTCGAAAGTAAAGGAATTGTCATTGGCGCTACTGTTTCACTGGAAGAATCTGAAGACTTGCAAGAAGCAAAAAACGAATTAACCAGTAAACTAAAGGCATTCTTAGACTACGAAATAAAACAATTAAAAGGGGCATCAAAATGATGCCCTCAATTCCAAAGCTCTATTCAACAGAAAATATTCCTGTTGAAGAAAAAATTTTGTATGCCAAATATTTTAAAGTAGCTTCTGTTTAATGGTTAGGCTTTAACTAATTATATTTTTATTTCTCTATCGTAAAAGCCCTCTTGCCATTTTAGTTTTTGGTATTTTTTGTATTCACCTTCTTTTCCGAATTCTATTAGCTTTATTTTGTTTTCTTTTAAGCATTTTATAATTGCTTCCAATAGCGAACCCTGCGTTTTCCCAAAATATATTGGTTTAACATCGGATGCCCTAATACCATGCTTGTGATTTGTCGGCATAGCCACCCAGCCTGCCTTAAAAGCAACTTTTGGTTCTAATTTTATTCCACCGCCTGAAGTGTGAAAGTATACACACAATTTAATGTCGTTCGCACTTTTTTCGTCTTTAAGCATATAAGCAACACCTCACAAAATATGTTATTAGCACATTTTATAAATATATTCCATTTTATGAAATAAGCAAAAATAGTTATTTAGGTTCATTCTAAGTCTTCTGGTTTAAATTTATGTCCACACTCGCAAGTGCCTTCAATTTTTTCTTGTCGTTGGTCTATTTTTGTTGCAGGTCTGCCTGTTGAACCGGTAACAGTGTATTTGATGCAATCCCAAGGAAACCAAAGAACTTCTTGCGGCTTTCCACATTCTGGACAAACAAGATCTATTTTTTCAGGGGGTTTCATGTTAATCCGTAACTAGTTACTCAATGTAAAGTTTTTTAGTTTTTTCCAAATTTGATACAAATTCAGGTATAGAGACGGGGAATATTTTCCTTTTGTATGTATGTTTTATGAATTCTGAAAACAGAACAGAGTCTTCATAAACTATTGGTGAAATAAACAAACTTATTGCACGATTTTTTTGTTGTATTTTCTCCTTCAGGTGTCTTGCTATTGCTGGCATTTCTCTAATTGTTTGAGCTGTGCCAGTAAGTAATGTAACTTCTACAAGGATGTATTTTCTTAATTCTTCACATTCTATGTCTGGTTTTCCTCCTGGCGCGTGACTTGACGGTAAACCTTCATCGTCAGAGATATAATTTGGCTTGACATTGACTTTTGGATATTTTACAACAATTGCTAATGTGACTAAAAATTCTAATCTCAGTGGCCCAGGAATTAATCTTAGCGTAAGATCTTTTGAAGATTTGTTTGTGGACAGAGTAATTAGTTCCTCTTTAATTTTACCCCATTTGTAGTGTTCTGCCCATTTGACCAACAATTTTCTTTCTATTTCTATGTTAATAGGTCTTTCAATTTCAGGAGATATCAACTCAGCATCTATTGAGGACATGTACTCAAAATATTTTCTCTCCGTACTGAACTTTTTATAGTTGGAATATTTTTCTATGGCATAATTTGTTTTGTTTATTTCTTTGCTGTTCAAATCTATAAACTTCCCAAACCCCCTAATAGTTATAAGCCCAGTTAGCCGCATCTTTCGCAAAAATTCATCAGGATATTCTTGCAGAATTGTTTTATCTTTATTTGAGCTGTGTCGCCCTCCTGTTTGTTTGTCGCATACGTCAAGTATTACTTCGCCGCTTGGATTGTATCTGTATTCTTCTCGTATTTTCACAATTTGGGTATAGAGTGCTTCACTATCATTATCTTTCCAGCATAGGACAATTGGGACTTCCTTTAGTGTTATTCCTTTTCCATTATATCTTTTGTCTTCATTTAGTTTTTTGATAACTTGCAGCAATAATATCAAGGGCGCGTTTTCGTTTAAAACTCGTTTAAATGGATTGTTTCTTTGATATTTAACAAAAGCGTTTAAGAAAACTTGTTGTTCAAATTCAGGGTGTTTAATGTCAACTAGCATTAGTCCAGTTTTTGAAAATTCTATTGGTTTTCCAAATTCATAGTAAACAAAACCAAGTTCTTTAGCAAGCCTATACCAAGTATCAAATCTAGAAGGCCACCCTTTATCAAATCCAGCTTCTTTATGTTCTTGAGGGCTGTTCTTAATTATTTGTTCTAATTCTTCCTCAGTTAAGGTTTCTACCATCGTTAGTTTGTTTTTAATATTGCTATTTTTTTTCATATAGACTGTTTCGTAAAACCCGCTTTTTATTAGTTCTTTAACTATTTCTAAAATTATAGAATTAGTAAGGATTTTTCCATCGTAATTTTTAAGGACGGTTAAGAAATCCTTAATTCGTTCAGGGTTTCTCATTGTCGTAGTAAACAGCAAGGGTTTGTATTCCGGTTTTCTCTTTGTCATAGTTTGTTACCAGCACTTCTGTGATGTTCTTTTTTGTATTGTCGTGATAACTTATATAATTACTCTTTATTTTAAAAATATTATATTTTTCTATCCATTTTTTGAAGATTTTATTTTCTCTGCCTTTATACGAAATTATATTTGAAATAGCAAATTTTGTTCCTTTTTCGTTTAGTTCGTCAAGTAAAAATAACAGTTCTTTTTCTCTTTTTTCATTCCATAATTTGTTGTATTCACTAAAAGATATTAAGTATGGGGGGTCAATGTAAATGAAATCGTCTTTTTCATGACGTGTTTCTTTCATAAACTCTTTAAAATCCAGATTAGACCAATGAATTTTTTTGCCCTTGACAAAAGAGAAGTAATCATTTAGCGCTTTCTTAACATTACTATTGAAGTCTACATTTCCAACGGGCAGGTTAAATTCGCCTTTGGAATTAAATCGCAGTATCCTGTTGAATCCATAAATGAGAAGGAAATATAAGTTAAGTGGGGATTTTAAATCAGAGTTGTTATAGTCTTTTTTTAGTTTATTATACCCTTCTCTGTTAAACTGGGCATAATAAGTTTTTTTCCATTCTTTTTTCAAGTCTAATGGTACAATGTCCTCGCAGTAAGACCTTGATAGTCCATAATCCTTTATGACTTTTAATGCATCATAAAAAAACTGGCTTTTATTATGGGCAGAATTAATCAGAAATTTGTGAATATTGACTATGTTTTTGTCTATGTCATTAAGTAGGTATTCTTCTGCTTTCACATTTAAAAAAACAGAGCCGCCCCCAGAGAACGGTTCAATAAAATGATTAATGGTTCTTGGGAAATATTCTTTTATCTCTGGAAACAGGTTATATTTGTCCCCCACGTAGAAAAGAGGAGAACGCTTTAACGTTCTTTTAATCATATTTGCCCAGCTTTTGTAATAAACACTAATTCTTGATGGTTATCAAAATTAGTATTCCCACAATTAAAAAATTTATGGCTTTTTCTAAAAACTTTTGTCTGGCCTCTTTTTTCGAGAACCGACTTAATTTGTTTTAAAGTAATCTTATTTTTAGAGGAATGGCTTTTTGGGTGATATGTGTTGTTATAAGAAACCACGATGTATTTGCAATTAAGATTGTCTATTAAATCTTGGAAAACGTTTGGAGCATTAGTTTTACAATATTCGCTTGTGTTTTCTGGAGCGGGTTTTAAAGCAGTCCCAAACAAAGCCGGTTTATTCCACTTTGCTAAGGTTTCTAAAATGTGGTAAAATCTGCTATACTGCCTGGAATTGTATGGGGGATCAATATAAACAATATCTGCTTTTATATTTCTTACTAAATCGTTTGTGTCTTCTAAAAATATTTTGAATTTCTTTTCATTATCCACCGGGCTTATACAATCTAGTGCAAATATATTGTCCTTTGGATTTTTCTGGATGTAAGCATCATAATGCCCAACAGTGTTGGCTATTTTGTCTACGGAATATAGTAAGGAAGAAAGCAATATCGCATACTCCTTTTTGGTTAATTCGCCTTTAGTTAGTTCTATGTCTTCTCGAATGTGCCCTATTTTTTTTGAATCATTTTCTCCGAAATATTTCCCGCCAAAATTTTCAGAAAAAAAATTATTGCTAATTTTTTCGGAAAGTAAAGTATTATAGTTCTCAATAATCCTTTTTATTTTATTTTTACCCCATTCTCCTTTTCCAAAAAAACCTTGGTAAATAATATTATTAGAGTATAAAAAATCGTTAATTATTATTTCTTTAAATGAATTACTTGCTATGGATGAAATAATTCCCGTTCCCGCAAAAATGTCAGCGAAAGTATTGCCAGTACACTCTTTTGAAATCAAGTTCATTATCCAAGAAGCTAACTTCGCTTTACTGCCAGTGTATCTCCTGTTTTCTATTTTATAAGCCATTTTTCAACCTGCCTTCCATGTAACCATATGTTCTTTTTCAACGGCTTATATTCCGCTATTTGTATTGGATGCCTGTGTGTTTTTCAAATTCCGGGAGTATGTTATTTCTTTGATTGAATAAAGTACATTTTAGGCATTTTCCCCTTTTTTAGCTTTTCTTTTCCAATCCTTTCCTTGTTCTTCTTTTTCTGCTGAATTTCTTCAGCGCACTTTTATATACCTCCTCGGTCGAGTATCTTCTTCTGGTTGTTTTTGGAGGTTTTTGTTTATGAAAAAGTTAATGGCGCTGCTTTGGGGTTTTTTGATTGTTTTTCCGTTTGTTTTTGCTGATGCAAGCATTGCGGACATTACGAATCCTTTGACCCGGATTTATGATTTGATAAAAGGAATTATTTCTGTGGTTGCGATTATTGCGATTACTGTTAGTGGCGCGCATTTCATGTTTGCCGGCGACGATATTAAGGCGCGTGAATCTGCAAAGTCAATGATTACTTATTGTATTATTGGTTTGGTTATTGTTTGGGTTGCGCCTTTGCTTGTTGGATACTTAACATCCCCAACCGTGTAAAAACAGGGGTGGCTTTCCTTGAAGAAACTTTTTGAGGTTTGTTTTCCCCTGTTTTTACTTTTATTGTTAGGGCCAAGGGTTTTTGCTGCTGCACAACCGCCAGTTGTTGTGGACATGTCGCCAGTTACAAATGCAATTAACAACATGTTTTCCGGTTTGAGCGGCGCTTTAAGTGGTTTGTCTACTAGTATTTCTCAAATTCCGCAGGCTGTTGTTGATAGTTTTATTGCTTTTTTTAAAAACGAATTTGTAAATTTTTTGAGCCCCTTATTGGTTTTGGCAAAGGCTTTTTTGACTACTAATCCAGATCCACAGGCCCTATATGGATTGTGGCAGGTAATTGTTTACATTATTTCTCTTTTTTACCTGCTTCTTTTTCTAATTGTGGGTTTGTTGTTTATTTTTTCTAGTTTTGATTCTGCGCGGAGAGCTACTGCAAAAGACTGGTTCAAATCAACAGTTTTTCTAGTAGTAGGAGTAAACGCTTCTTTTTTGTTCTATTCTTTGTTTTTGGGTTTGGGTTCTGGTATTGCAAATTATTTGTGGGTTTCACAATTCGAACAATTATTCTCCACAAATGCTTTGAGTGGTTTGAATTTTGTTTTGTTGCTTGTTTATGCCGGTGCAGTGCTAATTGCTTTCATTACTTTCTTTGTCCGATACTTACTGTTATTGCTTGGAACTGTTTTGTTTCCAATTGCAATATTCTTCTATTTTATTCCGCCTTTGAAAACTTGGGGAAAAATGTTCTTAGAAATATTATTTGCAGGAGTGTTAATGCAAATTATTGATGTAATTGTTTTCATTGGCGCTGCTGCTGTTTGGAATCAGTTTGTTGGTTTTCAAGACATTATTGGTTGGGCTCCAATAATGGCATTCTGCCTAGTTGCTTTGATTAATTGTTTTATTTTGTGGTTTGCCGGAGTAAAAGCTGCAAGAGTTTTTTCAAGCGAAATGCCAGAACTAGTTGCTTTGATTAAAGCCGGTGGCCAAGCAGCTATTGGAGCGTTATTGTAATGTGCGAATACCCTGCAATTAGTTTTCGGAGTGTGAAAAAGCGTGGCGTACGAAATTCCTCAAAACCTTAAGTATCAGGAAAAGATTGCTTTTGGCTTGACTTTTCCACAATTGTTGTGGTTGTCTGTTTTTGGTTGCATTGCTGGAACAGTTTTTTTGAAAACCAATCTGGATTTTTCTATTAAAATTACAATTGCCTTGGCTTTGTGTGGAATTGGCGCAGGGTTTGCATTCTTCGATTTCACAGAAAAAATCAGTGCATTTCGCGTATTTCAAAAAAGTATTAGAGGCGCAGGATATTTTGATCCAAAAATCAAGAGTTTTGTTGATGTTGCAAAAATCGAGTTTGAAACAATTTTTTTGAAAAGCGGAGGCCTGAGAGCTATTGTTCAGGTTCAACCACTTAATTTTGGCATGCTTTCAAGCCAGGAACAGGAGGCAATTATTAAGGCTTACAAAGACTTTCTGAACAGTTTGGATTTTTCTGTGCAGATTGTTATGCGAACAGTTAACCTCTCACTAGACAATTACTTGTTGAATTTGGAAGAAAAGGCTAAACAGTCAAAAAACGAGCGGTTACTAGAACAATTTGTTTCCTTCAAAGAATTCGTCAAACAATTCATTCACGACAACGCAGTAAAAAACAGGCTATTCTACTTAGTAATCCCCTACTCTGCCGCCAACAATACTAATCCGTTAAAAGACTTGTTAATCGTTCTTTCCAATCTCTTTTCCAAAGAAAAGCAAGAAACGAGCTTTGAGTTCAATAGAGAAAATGCGTTGAATCATTTGAATATCCGAGTAAAGCTCTGCCGGGACAAACTAAAAAAATGCAACTTACTCACAAAACGATTAGACACAGAAGAACTAGTTTCCTTGCTAGCCAGCTTCTTTGAAGGATTCGTAGAAGCAAAAAACAACTACTTCTTCCCAATAACCTTAATTGAAGAATTTGAAAAACAACAAACAAAAAGCTCTGCTTATGTTGGTTTGAATGGAGAAAAACGGGCAGTTAAATGTGCAGTAGCCTCATTCGATTTTTAAGGCAGAATCAGAATCCTGTTTATTTATGGAGTTAAGCGAACTTATTCAAAAATCACTTTTTTTTACCAATAATTATCTGTTTGGAGTGCTTTCATATTTCGCCACTTTCGATTTCTTGCTTCTTTTTTTTATAATCTTCTTTTGGAATTTTGCTTGCTAGATAACTATCTTTCAATACTTGCAGGGAACGAGCATTCTCAATTTTTCTTTTTGTATTGGCTTTCTTTTTTTTTCTTTTGCTCTTCGATTAAGGCAGGGCGCTTAATTAAAATCAGATATAAGGGCGCAAAAATCACCAAGAGAATTCCTGTTAAAAGAATTAGCTGCCCTATATCCATTGGACCAACAACAAAAAAACGCAAAAAAACAGAAATACAAAAACCAACAAAGCAAATCAAAAATATATCCACTGAATTAAGTTTAGAATAAGCATAACCCAAAGTAATCAATTCTTGTTCCTCTGCCATAATGATTCCCTTATATGTTTGGGGCAGCCCCTAATTTTTTTAGTAGCGACTTCAAATCCATTCAAAATTCACTTTTTAATCAATCATACCGTGTTCTTTATGAATTTCTTTTCTAGTTTTGTTGTCAATAACTTTGTGTGTCGGTTTTATTTTATTCCCTTCGCTATCCCTGTAGGTTGTAATGCTTTGTGTTTTCAAATCAGGTCTTATTCGACCTTCTCTAACCAAAACCATTTTCCCGTCTTTTTTAGTGCTGACCCAAGTTTTCATAATGGCTTTCCCATAATTTTTTCCACAAGAGGCGCAACTCCAACAAGTTTCTTTAGAAATAAATTGCTTGCCACCACAATTACGGCAGTTTTCTGGTTTTTTGCTTATACCCAATTCATCAAAATTAATATCAGCCATTTATCAATTTATTTGTAAAAAACCATAAAAAGCTATTTAATGGTCCGGGTTATTAGAATACTTTGTTTTTTTGGTAGTATGCAGTTTCTGTATAATTTCTTCAGTGTTTCTTTTTATTGCTTTACGGTTTAGCATTTGTTTTCATGAAGGCTACTTTGGTTGATTTGTTGTGTCCTTGTTTTGTCAAGACTGAGTTTGATTGTGTTCGGGTTAATGATAATTTTAACAGGGTTATTTTGGCTGTTGGTTATCCGCGGCAGATAAAAGAGGGCTGGCTAGACAGAATTGTTTCGAGCGAAGGAAACTTTGACTTGTCTTTGTTTGTAGAGCCTGCTTCTATTGAATTGGTTTTGGGCCAGTTAAACAAAGAGCTTGTAAAGCAGAAGTCTGATATGCTTGCTGCTGAGCTCAAGGGAATTGTGAATCCTTCGTTAAAGGTTCAATATGAGGACACTTATAATACGCTTCAGCGTTTGCAGGTTGGAGAAGAAAAATTATTTAATTTTTCCTTGTATGCGAATGCGCGTGCTTCCAACAAAAAAGAATTGGAGTTGTTGAGCAAAAAAATTGAGTCAGAATTTAACAGTGTAATGATTGTTCCAAAAGTTCCCTACTTAAAAATGCAGCCGGCTTTGCAATCAATTATTCCAATCGGGCAAGACAAGTTGCGTGTGCAGAGAAATATTCCAAGCAATGCTTTGAGTGCTTGTTTTCCTTTTACTAGCAGTTTTTTGAATTTAGATAATGAGGGAATAATGTTTGGCGTAAATGAATCAAACAATATTCCAATTGTTTTGAACCAATACAATTTTACAAATTACAACGGCTTAGTATTGGGCAGCTCTGGCTCTGGAAAAAGTTTTTTTGTAAAACTCTATATTATCCGAAATTTGTTGAAGGGAATGCAAACTTACATTATTGATCCTCAAGGAGAATACACTGATTTAGCACAAAAGTATGACGGGCAAGTAATCAATATTTCTCGCGATTCTGACACAATAATCAATCCATTGGATTTAATGGGCAGGGATTTTGGCGACAAAATTTTATCTCTAATGGATTTGTTCAAAGTAATGTTCGGCGAGCTAACAGAAGTGCAAAAGAGCATTTTGGACAGAGCACTAATGAAAACTTACGAGTCAAAGCACATTTTGCCTAATCAACCCGAAACTTGGATTGTACAACCACCAACGCTTGGCGATTTGTACAAGGTTTTGGAAACAGAACAAAAAAACGCTGGAAGAATTGAAACTCTGACTTACGATGCCTTGTTGAACAGGCTGCGAATTTATGCTAAGGGAAGCTTTTCGTTCCTCAACAAACCCACTTATTTGAATTTGGAAAAAAAATTAATCTGTTTTAACATTAAAGACATGCCTGCACAGGTCAAGCCTGCGATGATGTTTTTGATTTTGGATTTTGTTTACGAAAAAATCAAAAAAGACTATGAAAAAAAATTGATTGTTGTTGATGAGGCCTGGCAGTTGCTTCGATATGGAGAGCATGCGGAGTACTTGTTCAAGATTTGCAAAACAGCAAGAAAATTTGGCACTGGATTAGCAATTATTACCCAAGAAGTAAACGATTTACTAAACAGCCAGGCCGGCAATACTATTTTGGCTAATACTGCTTGGAAATTATTGTTACGACAAGAACCTGCAGTTATTCAAGAATTAACAGAAAAATTCAATTTGAACAAAGAAGAAAGAAACTTTATTTTAACTGCAAACGCAGGAGAAGGACTACTGTTTGCAATGAACGACAGAATCCCAATCAAAATAGTAGCTTCAGAAAAAGAATATGACATTATTACGACCAATCCAGAAGATTTGAAGCGACGACAAATTTTGCGCGAACAACTTTCAAAAGAAAGCGATTCTAACGAAGAAGTGTACGGAGTGCAAAAAAGTTATTACAAGGTCAGTGATTTGAATGAAAAACAAATCGCTTTTTTGAAGGCACAGGGTTTTGTTGAATCTAGGCAATTATTGTTAGAGCCTGGCGGCGCGTATAACTATTTGATTGGCTTGCAACCAGAAAACGAAGGAATAGACCACGCTTTCCTAGTCCAATTGTTGTATGAAGAGCTCCACAAGTATACTGATACTGTTGTTCGCTATTCTGTTCAAAAACCAGACTTAGTTTTTATAGCCAACGAAAAAAAGTGTGCAATTGAAATCGAAACCGGAACAGGCTTAGGCAACAAACAAAAAATAGAAGAAAAAACCAAAACACTACAACAATTTGACAACTGGTTCTTTGTAGTAACAGACAGCAAACTAAAACAAAGCTACAAACAATACGGAAAAACACTCGGAAGATTCGAAGTAAAAAAAGAAATAGAAAAAATGTTCAAAAAGGAATAATTTTTTGTTTTCATTGCCAAATATTTTATTGAAATTTTATCCAGTTATTTTTGAGTTTATTGTATCTATACAGTCTTGTTTTATTTGAGTGTTCTGGATTTGTTCGCACAGTGCCGCATTGTTTGTTTGGATTGCTTCGCGCTGTTGCTGTATGTCAGAGGGGCCCATATGCTCTGAACAGGGATACTCAATTTCTGCGAAAGTGCTTCCAACCGGTTTTAAATAATAGCATTTTTGATTAGACATTAGTCCAAAGCAATGCCAAGTCTGTCCGGCATCCAAAGCACCAAAAGAAAAAGAAGTATCTACAAGCAAACCAGAACATGTACAATCTCGACTAAAATCGGACAGTCTGCCAGGTCCATATTTACAAGGGCCTGATAAAAAAACAAAACCTAGGAAAGATACTACCACTACTACAAGCACTAAAATCAAGCCAAACAAAAGCCTTACTTTCATTTTTTATCAACACAACAGTATTTTATTATGTTAAAAGAAATAAACTAATATTTAAACTAGTGCTTTGCAACAAAATTAACTTTACTGGTTGCTCCAACCCATTAGTACATTGTAGTCTACACTAACAATCTTTTTTGTTGGTTGTGGTAAAATAGAGTAAGTTATATTGTAATCCACTCCAATTATTTTTTTTCCACCATATCCCGTAATCCAGTTTATTTTTGTGGGTAGCACTTCAAAAGTCGTTAACGTAGAATCTAATAATTGTCCATTGGAATCGTATACGTAAACAGTTAGTTTGTAATTGCCTGGGTTTTTGTTTTGTTCAGCCCAATAGGTTGAAATGGTTTGTGTCGTTCCAGCAAAAAGAACATTTATGTCTGTGTGCAAATTTGTATTATTGTCTTGGGGATCGGTAACTATGGCGTTCAGGTCTAAATTTGTGTAGGTCACTTCGGAATTAAAATTTGTAATGTTAGAATCAATTTTGATAGTTTCAGTTGAATAATAACTGTCTTTATCTGTTGCTAAACCACTAATGCCAATACTAGTAACTGCAACCAAAACACTTTCATTAAAATCAGCAGCATTAACAGAAGAAACAGTTAAAACTATTTCAAACAAGCCTAGTTGGCTTGGAGTAATATTCCAACTAGCATTGCTCGAACCTGATTCAAAAACATTTTCTAACTCTATTATTAGTGGATCTGTAGTGGAAAGCCCTGGTGGTAGGCTAATAGTTACATTTGAATCGCGTAAAGGCGCGTTTTGCGTTGTTACTATTGCCCCTAATGAGAAAGAGTTAGGATAATTTACTTCAAAAGGGGTAGAAATGTTTATGTTTGGTTGTGGAGAAACTTGTTGAATGTTCGTGTCGACAAAAATTGTTTTTATTGATTCGTTCGGATCGTTTGAACTAATGTTGATGTCGCCAGAATATTCGCCAGATAGTTGTAGAGTATCAATTGTTGCAGTAAAGGTTTGCGATTCTTCTGGTTGTAGACTTATTGGCAAAGAGATTCCAGAGATACTAATGCCTGGAGAAGAAGCTATAGAAAAAAGGTCTAATCCCGCGTTTCCGGAATTAGTCATGGTAAAGTTTGATTCTAGGATTCTTCCTTTGGCTTGTTTTCCTAAATTCCAAAGGTATGGTGCTAGTACTATGTTGGGCGCTTGTATTGTGAATGTTCCTGAGTTATTGTCTCCAGTTAACACTCCGTCAGTGGCAATAACTTTTATTTTATAATTGCTTTTTGGATCAACTTGGCTTATATCCCACGTGTAATTTGTATCGGTAACGTCTAATGCAATAGGACGCCAACTAGCGCCGTTGTCATTCGTGGATAATAATGAGTAACTTAAGTTGTTGCTATCTGTGTCTGTTGCAGTCCATTGTATTGAATTTGTATCCGTCCAAACATCGCCTTGTTTCGGATAAACAACAGTTACTGTTGGCGCAACAGAACTGATTAGTCTTTCAGCCTTTATATTGCCCGCATATTTTCCAACGATTTTATAAATATTGGAATTGTAATCTATTGTAAAATCAAATGCTGTTACATTAACATCTCTCCCCCAATTCAAGTCTGCCAAAAGTGGCGGTCCAAAATTAATATCTCGTATAATATTGTTATTGATATCTTGAAGTTCAATAGCATAATTTCCATCGGTGAGTCCAGAAGGATAACCATCAATTAAATAAAAAGGATAAAAAGTAATATCGCCATTTGCATCAATTAAACCTTGAATAAAAAGCACTTGGGGATCGCTAGCTCTGTTAGGGTCTAATTTTTTCAAAAGTTGAGTATATGCTTCTTTTGATGTCCATGTGAACGGCCCTGCGGATCCCATAAAAGAAAACCAAGTATCTGTTTGTCCTGGAGGTAAATAATCTGATTCATAATTTGATTGTTCACCTGTTTTTCTAGGGTCTTTATTGCGAACTGAAAAGCCGTTAATATCATCATTGCCTTGGCAATACTCTTGACCTGAACAATTAAGAGGAAAATTATTTGGGCAACCTCCCATTTTAGCTAATCTATTGTTTTGGTCAGTCCAAAAACTTCTTTTATATTCATCACAAAGATTATAAGTGTGCCCTAACTCATGAGATATTGTATCTTGATACCATTCATTTCCTCCTTCTATCAAAGCAGTTTTCCCTCCTAAATTAGACAGACCAACAGCAGAAACGCCACGTTGTTCAAACCATCCTGGCGGTACCAAGCCAACAATCCGATCAAAGCTTGTTTCTTTTGATAAGTTAATTGCTAGATCTATTGTCTGCAGCACTAAAGATGGCCCTAAAAACGGAGTACTGCCCCCAATAAAAGCAGAATTGAGTGGGAAGCTATTAGGAACTAATAGCGATTCACTTTCTATTATTGGATAAGTATCTAATATGTATGTAGAAAATAAGTTGGTATCGGCAAGATAAGCATCTGTGCTGTTATAATCAAATCTCAAAAACAATATTTTCAATCCTTTAGTATCCATGACATTTACATCTATTATTTTTGTGTTGTTGTTTTCGTTTGTTTCTGGAACTTGGTTATTATCATTAACTATCGCAGTTATTTGGTATTTTCCCGGTGTTGAATAAGGGTTTGGATAGAAATCTATTGTGTTGGAGTCGTTTATTGTTTCTGTTTGGTAATAGTCTTGTCCGTTATAGGTTAGTTTTGTTCTTAAAGTTGCGGGATTGCCAGTGTTTTTTACTGTTACTCTCACTACTGTTGCTTTATCAGTTACAAGATTTACATCTTCAACAACTTGAATGGGTTTTATTGATTCAATGTATAAATCTCCAATGTTGACAGTGTAAGCAATAGTATCTATTATACTACTTCCGCCCAACTCTGTTTTAATACTTAGTTCGTAATTTCCTGTTGTTGAAGAAGCTTGAACGGAAAAGCTATAAGTTCCAACGCTAATTACGTCTATGTTTTTTGTTGTCCAATCATCCGAGTCTTTTAACTTGTATTCTATTTGAGTTAATCCACTCATAGGATTACCATCTTGATCTCTTGCCATAAACTGAATGTTCATTGTTTGGTTTGGATAAAAAGAAGCTCCATTAATTGGAAAAATTATTTTCAATAGAACGCCTTTTAAAAAAGGATATGTTTGATTTTCTGTAATTCCCCATGTGTTCACAAAATCCCAGTTTGTAAAAGTAGATTTTTGTTTCATTTGGGTTGTTGTTTTTCCCGTTCCACAAGCACTAGTGCTCTTTTCTGAAGTTATTTTGTCCCAGAAAGAGTTACTACAACTACTTCCAGAATAGGCACGCCCAACTAACCCGCCAACGTAACTACCGGTTCCACTTACACGCCCCACAGAATAAGAATTGATTAAGATATTAGAATGGACTCCGATCAACCCGCCAACATACGAATTTCCACTTACAGTCCCAGCAGAATAAGAATTGCTAATACTACCAAGAGAATAATTATAGCCAACTAAACCACCAACAATATTGCCAATTCCATTTACAGTTCCAGTAGAATAAGAACTGTTTATAGTGCCATTATCACCATTACCCCCAACTAACCCGCCCACATAACTTCCCCCACCTATGCTTCCCGTACTGTTTACATTTCCTGCAGAATACGAATTGTTTATTGTGCCGCCTAAATTATAGCCACTTAGACCGCCTGTCCAAATACCTTTGGCACTTACGCCCCCTATAAAATAAGAATTGCTTATAATACCATAATAATTTAGTCCAACTAACCCGCCAATAGTATTACCATCTCCGTTTATACTTCCAGTTGAATAGGAATTACTAATTATGCCCCTATTAAAACCGACTAAACTGCCAACCTCGTTTCTGCCAGTTATTTTTGTATTTATTAACCCAACATTTTCTAATTTACCTGTGCTAGAGTAGCTAAATAAACCAACAGTATCTGCTGGAGAATCAGGAGCCACATATAAATTATATATTTTATGCCCATTTCCGTTAAAAGTTCCTCTAAATTGTGTTGATTGATTGCCAATTGGTACAAAACCAACCCCCACATTATAAGGGGAGATATTGCAGTCTATGTTGTTGCTTAGAACATAGTCTGCTGTTAAGTCGAATCTTATCGCGCTTAAATCATCGCAATTTGCTATTCCTATTTGGGGATCTAAAACAATTTTTGTAGTTAAAATAGATAAATCTATTTTGCCTTCCATCTCAACATCATAATGAACGGCCTCGCTAATTGGCATATCAAAAACAGCCAAGACAGAAGTTGGTTTTGTTAAATCAATTTTGTCTAAACCGACAAAGTATTTATAATTATAAAATTTCTTCTTACTAACTTTAATATATTGTTCAGTTAACCGAGTACAGCCCTTAACATCTTTATAGTCGCCTGTTAAAATATGCGATTCTTCATGGATTTCGTAAATGCCATCTGGATTTGAATCAGACATTAGATGCCCTAATTCATCAATACAACTCCAATCAGATATATCCATCACATCATAAACCAGATCATAATCTGTCGAATAAAAAAGTGTTGGATTGTATTTTTCCAAGCCGCTAAAATTTACTTTAAAAGAATCGAGATTATGCTTATCCTTGTTTTTTGTTAGTATTTCAACTGGAATTTCACAATGCCTTAAACCTGTTTCAAGATTATAAGTGCAATAACTATCAGAACGCTTTTTCGTATAAATTATTACATCGTCCGCCTTAGAATATTTATATAGTGCTCCTGCAATGTAATCTGAAACAACTTCCTCAGTTCCAGTTGAGAATTTGGCATAATCGGTTATTATGTCCCGACTAATATCCGGCTTTTTCGTTACTTCAGGAGCAGCGTGAACAAAAAGAGCGATCAAAAGAAAGAAAACAAAAACTAAAAAAAATTGTTTACCCACTAATCAACACCTTCAATATCCAACGCCACTCTTAAAAAAAAATTTCTACTGGTTTAGTTTGTCATCCGGTATGCTTAGCCCTTGTGTTATTGTGTCAATGTCTTTGTTTGACTGCAGGCTTGCAATGTTTTTCCGAATGTCGTTTTTGAATGCGACAAAGTTGTCTATTGCTTTTTTTTGAAAGAAGAGCATTGTATCCTGAATATTGCCTGTTTCAGCAAGCTTCTCCAAAATCTCGCCAAAAGAAACACTCAGAACAGCCTGAACATCTCTTTTAACATCCAGCGAACCAGTCAAATCATTCTTCTCAACCGAAAGGCACGAAGCGTATACTTGAACTGTCTGGGAAGCAAAATCAGTAATCACAGACTCATTTCTGCAATCTAAAGATTCTGCTTTTGCGTTCAAAACATCTACTTGCTCTTGCCCCAAAGATTGGCTTTCGGTTAAACTAAAAGCTACTGGCAAAAAAAGTAACAATGCCAAAACTAAAACTGTTTTTTTTATGTGCATTGAAAAACCCCTCCATTTGTTACACCACAATTGTATGGTGTGCCGTTTGGCGAATACATTGTCAAATTTCCATCCGCCTTAATCACTGTTTTCATTCCAGCAATATCCCCCGTATTGTTTACTCTGAAAAAATTCTTGTCAGCACTCGTGTTCCTGAGTAAAAAAGAGTCTTCAAAAGAACCCAAAACATAATCATCATCGTTTGTTGTTGTGTCTGTTATTGTTATGAACGGTTTTATGTTTGAAATTGTCGGGTTTGCAGAAAAAGTTTTTGCACCAGAAAAAGTCTGGCTAGTATTCAAAGTGCAAATATTGGTTATTGCAACACTGTTTGTTGGGCCATCTGCAATATTAGCAAAATAACCCGTTGAAAAAACCAAGCTAGCGTTCCCAACTGAACTGCTGCTAATTGGAATTTGTTGTTCTTCACCAAAAGAAACCGCCTGCCCGTCAGGAATCAAAATTCCTGAAGAAAAGAGCGCAGTAGAAGAAAAGATTTTCATTCCAGTAATAGTCTGCGTTAAGTTCCTGCTGATATCCAAGTAATAACTTTGCATGTTGGCATCGAAAATTCCCCAGGAAGTCTGCCAATTAGTATCACCACTGCCAAAAGAACCGGCAATATTCTCAAGACCAATCTGTCCCTGCCCACCCCTGAAATTGTTCGGACCATCAACAAGAGAACCATTAACATACAGGCACAGCCAGTAGTCTTGGTTGTAATTGAGGTTTAGTTGGTCTAAATCACCAAGCAACAGGTTGAATGTGCTGTCTTGAATAGCACCTGTGTAATTGTGATCGAAAAAGACTCCGTCCAAGCAGGAGTTTTGATCAGAAATCTTTACACCCAAATCGCCATTTGACAAGCCTTCTACTTTTCCCTGCAAAGACATTTTAGTAGGTTGCGAAGCAACAACAAAACCAAAAAAGATTAAGCTGACTCCAATTATTGCTAACGCTAAAAAAAACTTTTTCATTCAACCAACCCCCAAAAAATTCTTTTAGAGCAAAAACTCAAAAAGAAAAACCCCAGATAGCAGTAAATAGAATGAAGTTAAAAAGCTTTGCAGGAATACGACAATTGACTAACGAGCTGATTCTTGACAAAAAAATGTTTCAAAGCAAAAATAATGCTAAACTGCAAGTGTTGAAAGGTTAAACGATTAGGTTGATTGGAATTCAACCGCAGTTATATAAATCACTTGAGCTCACATAATATAGTTAGTGAGGGAATGTGCAATTTGGCAGAGAAACTATTGAATTGAAAAAAATTTTTGCTGGCTTGGCGCCGGGTTTTGGTTTGAATCACGCGCGTATTTTCTCTGCTTCGTTGCCAAACGAAGTCAAGACCGCGAACCAATTAATTGAAGAAACCGGCATTAATCAAGCTACTGTTTATACTGTTTTGCGTGATTTGCAAAAATGGGAACTAATCAGCTGCTCAAACACAAATCCTGCTAGCTATTACATTTCTGATGCGTTGAAGAGCTTTGAGAAGCAGGTTAAGAAGCTTGAGAGAGAGCTCGAAACCAAAAGAAAGCAATTCCAAGAACTATTGCTACAAAAAGATGGCAATGAACAAGGCTTTTTATTAAAAATCATTCCCGGGCCACAAACAAAGCTCATGGATATGACAGCAAAAAGACACATAAAATACAAAGAAGAAATAAACAAGCTGATAACTGAATTCCAACAAATAGCAAAAACAGCGCCTGAAAGAGAAAAACAGTTGGCTTGCTCGTACTATAAATAAGGGGTTTCAGCAAAATTCGTTACAGACTCAAAAAATCACTTGAACGCATTTACAACTTCTTCTAAAGTGTTCCATTTTTTGTTGGGGTTGAATTGAGAAGTATGCAAACAATAAAATATTTTTTTTGGTAATGCCCCTCCAAATTCTTGTCGATTTTCAATTTTGTCCCTTGCACGCCCGCCAAGGGTCATTATCGCTTTTGGTTGCAATATTTCTAATTCTTTTATTAAAAAATTTTTGCAATTTTTATATAATTTATTGTTGAACTTTTTTGGGGAGCAACAGGCTAAGTCAGTAAAAACAAAATTGTCATCGAGTTTTTTTGACCAATTTTCAAAATTTGTTAGGATTTTAAAACCATCTTTTTCATCAACTAATCTTCCTTCTAACCATTTGTTGTATTTTTGCCATTTATTTTTGTGTCTGATGGATTTAATAGCAACAGCCCAATTTTTGCCTTTTCTGAACTTGGGCGTTTCGCCAATAACAAAAATTCCTTCGCCTTCTTTGTATTTTTTGCCAACATAAAAAAACAACCTGTATTCGGAGAAATGAGAGTATTCAGGATTATTGCTACATTTTTTGCATTTATTTATTTCATTAAATACTTTTTGTAATTTCTTTTCTGTTTCAGGACTAATTTGAAGACTCATTCAAAAATCACTTTTTTTATTTGTTTATTTTGCTGTTTTTTGTTCTATAGTGTCGGGCAGACTTGTATCCATTTGCAGTATTCGCAGTTTTCTGTTGCAGCTGGCATTTTTTCTTTTAATATTTTTAGTGCTTTTTCAAAAATTTTTTCCGCGTTTTTTGTTGAAATATTGATTTTTATTAAATCTGTGTGAAAGATTACTTCGCCTTTTTCTGTTACTTTTGTAGGGTGATAAAACAGCAAGTATGCATAGTCTTCTGTTTCATAACCGTTTTTTCTTAACAAAAAATTGTAAATGTCCAATTGGTCTTGATAATGCTCGTGAGTGTCTTCTTTTAGTGGAAAGCCCCTTGTTTTATAATCCAAAACAACTAGTTTTTTTCCCTTTTGCAAAATATTGTCAACAGCTCCATGCACCAAATTGCCTTCTTTGTCCTGCCAACAAATTCCCTTAAAATTATTCCTCCAATCCTTCAACAATTCAGCATTTTCAAACAGCTTGATTTCGCCGGCAAGGTGTTTTAACTCGGGAGGCAGTTCTCCCTTGTCCCTAAAAGAATCAAAATGCTCCTTCAAAATCTTGTCCATTCCGCTTGGCAAAGAAGGAAAAATCCCGGAAGGCCGCTTAATTCCCTTATTAAACTGTAACCAAAAACAGCGGGGACAATCATCTAACAAACTTAAACTCGAAGGAGAAAACTTGTAAGGCATTCATTTCCCACCTTTTTCTGGTGGAAGTTCATTTTCTATTTTTTTGAATATTCCGCGTAGTTCTTCAATTTTGAGCGGGGTTTTTTTTGCATGAAGCATATCGTGACAGTTTGCGCAAACTAGTGCAATATCTTCTAGTGTTGTTTTGGATGCTTTTTTTCTACTGCCAATTGGTTTTTTATGGTGCGCAACTATGTATTCTTTTCCAAGTTTACCATAGACTTCTTCAAAACTCATGTCACAAACTTCGCAATGATAATCAGACTCGGATTTTTTTTGTTCAATTAATCCGCGATTTCGTTTTCTAAAGGAAGATTCGGCTCGTTGTAAGGCTCCCTCAAACCATTCCTTTTTTTCTGTTTTTTTTACGTTCTCTTTAATTTTTTCTTCAGCTTTTCTTTCTGCTTCAGCGATTTTTTTTAAGCGTTGTTTATCTAGTTCTAAAACCGTGTGGAGGTTAGCTTCAAGATTCACTTTTATTTTTTTATAATTTTTTTGCCAATCTACATATACAAAATGTTCCCATGGACTTTCAGTGCCTTTGAGTATCTCAGGGTCGTATTGGTAGACTCGCCTATTTTTTCCTTCTTTAATTTTTCCTTTCCCAACAATGTAGCCGCCTTGTTTTACATAGATTATGTCTTCCTTCTTCATTTTGTATGCTAATTTTTTTAAACTTCCCTGTTCTACTCTAGATTTTGGTTTTTTCTTTCTCCATTCTTCAGCAAATTCTTCTTCAGTTAACTTTGAGCAATCATCAACTATGGAAATAGTGTTTTTCTCGTAATAATACCCAATTGCGGCTATCCCTCTTTTGTAACAATCAGGCCACATTTCAGGGCCTTGGATTCCTGCTCTGAAAGACATTCTCCAATAAGTCAATTATTATTCCTCACTTGCATTTTTACTATTTTTTCTACATTTGGCCATTACTTTTTGTTATATTCTGGTTCCTCTAGCTTCCTTTTAGATCTTTTTGCTTTTTCTTTGAATCTTGCAATTGCTTCATACTCTAGATAAGCGCATTCGCCCATTAACCGTAAATCTTCAGGAGTGCGCATGGCCTTTTTCGGATTACATTTTATTGGCATTGCGCAAACAAAAAGGTTTTCCTTCCAGCTGTCGTAGTTTCCAAATTCGTTGTAAACTCTAATTCCACCGCTGTGCCATTTTTTACCGCGTATTGAGTTGTCAAACTGCGTCCATCGAGATTTAAGCTTTTGTAAGTTTGTCATTCCAATGTAAGAAACATCGTTGTAATTCGGTTTACCTTTCAAATTTTTGTTTGTTATGGAAATCATGTAAACTCCTGGAAATTCTGAATTTTCAATCTGGCTCCTATCTTTCCATTTATGCCAATTACAAAAACTCAATTTTTTATTAATCCTTTTTCACCCGTAAGGTTCTATACTAAATGAGAGTATTGTTATATTTAAAATAGATTTTTATTACTTGACCTTGTGGATTGTTTAACTAAGCACTTTGACTATCCTTTTTCCGCAGAAAACCTTCAGCAACAATTCAACGAAATGTTAATTAACCAGTTTGGATATTATACTATTGAATTGCTTTTGTAGCTAAGTGCGTTTGATTTTCTGATTTTGCACATCCTCTGCGAAATATTTTTTCCCTGCAGCCGGCGCTATCTGTTAATAAACAACAAAAAGCTTTTATTTCGCGGTTTCCAAATAATAAAAATGGAATTAGGCTTTTTATTAATTGGTTTGCTCTTTTTGATTCCCGGCCTGTTTTTGCAAAAGCCGACAGAACAAGAGCAAAGGCCAAAAAAAGGGCGCGAACTTTTGTTCCAAGCCTTGAAAATTTTGGTTTTTTTGTTGATTGTTTTTTCAGCACTCAATTATTTGTTTGCATTGGGCCTGCCATTTGATTTTATTCAAGATCCCGTGCTGTTGTATCTCACTGAATTTCTGGTTATTAATGCAATGGGAATTGCAGGCGGTTTTTTGCTTGCTGCGGAAGAAGAAAAAAGATTCAAAACAGGAATAGCCATACTGCTTGCAGCTGCCCTTTTCTATCCAATACTCGTTTTTGCATATTCAAAAAACATTGCACTGTCCCTGTTTTTTGGGTTTTACTCTGCAGTTTCGGTTTATTCTGCTACGCGAAAAAAAGATTTTTGGACCGAAATTATGCGCAGTGTTTTTTTGCTTATACCCTGCTTTGTAATAGCAGCAGCCATATCCTCAAACACAAGTAGTTTTATTGAAATATCCGCTATCTGGGCAGCACTTTATTTCAGCTTGAAAACTATATTCGAAATTTACAGAATGCCGCAAACTAAGAAGTAATTTTTTTTCTTTAGGTACATAATTTTTGCCATAAATAAAAAAGGGCAGTGCGGGAGGAGAGATTCGAACTCTCGAAGCCACTAAGGCACCAGCCCCTCAAGCTGGCGGAATTAACCGCTATCCGACCCCCGCGTACAAAGAAAATTGGGTTGGTTGTGTTTTTAAAATTTGCTTAATGCGAAAAAAAGGCTTTTTGAAGGGCTATTGCGCCGGCGAGGTTTTTTTTACAATTGAAACAACCTTTATCCAGAAATTGAGAGTTTTGCCCGCAAGGGAAGGGTTGAAATCAATTGTCGCAAAGTTAGCGTCAATGCTTTTCACTACTCCGTTTCCGGCCTGCGGAGAACTGACAGTCATTCCAATTGTTAACTTGTTGAAATCCGAAATCTTTTCCTTTGCAACCTGTATTATGAGGCTCGGGTCAGGGTTTCCATACGCATCTTCCGGCTTTATGGTAATATTTTTTTCCGAGTTGAGGTCCATTCCTAAAACAGCATTGTCAAAACCCTTAATCATCTGTCCCTTGCCAGCGGCAAATTCCAGCGGCTTTCCAATGCGCGCGCTCGAATCGAAAACACTTCCATCTGCAAGAGTCCCCCTGTATTCAACCTTTACAGTGTCGCCAACCTCTACAGTCTTTGACAAATCATTCGGATTCGGATTGTCCTGCACGCAGCCACCCAGAAAAATTATTGAAACAATGGCAATGAAAAGGATTGCCGGAAAAAATTTTTTCATTAAATAGTCTTAAAACAAAAAGAATAAATATGAAACAGGCGGAAAATTTTTTTTCATTCAAGGATTTCTTCAAGCTCTTTTTTCCATGCGGGGGAAACAATGCACAAAAAAACCAAATCCTTTTTTCCCGTATTGCGAATGCGCTGCCTTGAGTTCGCGGGAATAAAAACTGCGGTTCCCTTTTTCACGCGCGCTTTTTCGCTTTCAATTTCCATTATTCCGGTTCCTTCAAGTATGAAATAGAGCTCAGTGGTTTTCAGCCTGTGCCAGAGGGAAGATTTTCCCTGCTTGAGCCTTGCCTCTGCAATGCAGTAATTCAAATCAAGGTTGTCGTAAACAGGGTGCAGGATGGATTTTAGGGAGGTCTTGTCTCCCGCAATGAATTCCTTGCATTCTGAAAGATTGCGCAAAAGCAAAAAATTCACTCCATGAAAAGCGCGGGCTTTCCCGGCTTTGCCTTTCCCGCCTTGTTTTCGGGATCGTGCTTCTGCCTGTCATTAACAGCAAATACTTCTGCTTCAAGCCCTGTTTTTGCCTGAATCAGGGAAAGGTTTTCAAGCAGAAAATCCTTTTCAGGGGGAATGCAGTAAATGAAAACCTTCTGCGCTGCCTTGCCTTTTGTTTTCAGTATTTTTGAAACATTGTTGATGTCCTCAACCAGCTTTTCAAGCGCTTTTTCTTCCTGTTCGAATTTTTCATTGATTTTTTTCTCATCCGCAACAGGCCATTCAGCAGTTGAAATAAAACCCTTGTTGCCGAATTTCTGCCAGAGCTCTTCGGAAATATGCGGGCAGAAAACAGAAAAGAGCTTCAGAAAGCTTGCAAGAGTTTCTTTGCTTTCTGTTTCAGAGAGAGAATCGAACAGAGAGCGGATTTTTATTACTGCAAGGTTGTATTCGAAGTTTTCAATGTCAGAAGAAATTTCCTTTATTGCCTTGTTAATTTTGCTTTCGCTTCTTGCCGAACTTTTTCCTGCTTTCGCTTTTGAAAAATATTCAAATATTTTTTTCACGAATTTTGAGCTTCCCTCAAGGCCTTCGGAGCTCCAGGTAAAATCCCTGTCGGGAGAGGCAGAGGAAATAAGGTAAATGCGCAGAGTGTCTGCGCCGTATTTTTCAATCATTTCAATGGGATTGATTACATTGCCGCGCGATTTGCTCATTACAAAGCCGTCGGAGCCGTGCAGCATTCCCTGGTTGAAAAGTTTTGTAAACGGCTCTGAAAAATTCAGGAATTTTAAATCACGGAGAGCTTTTGTGAAAAACCGCGCGTAAATCAGGTGCATGCATGCATGCTCCGCGCCTCCGATATACTGGTCAACAGGAAGCCAGTATTCTGCAATGCTTTTTTCAAAGGGCTTTTTTTTGTTTTTGCTGTCTGCAAACCGCAGAAAATACCAGCTTGAATCCACAAAGGTGTCCATTGTGTCTGTTTCCCTCTTCGCATTTCCCTTGCATTTCGGGCATTTTACATCGAGGAAGGATTTGCTTGTTGCAAGCGGGTTTCCAGTTCCAAATTCAACTTTTTCAGGAAGCAGAACAGGCAAATCTTTTTCAGGGACTGGAACAATTCCGCATTTTTCGCAGTAAATAATTGGAATAGGAGTTCCCCAGTATCTCTGCCTTGAAATAAGCCAGTCGCGCAGCTTGTAGTTGAGAGTTCTTTTTCCAAAATGTTTTTTTTCAATGAAATCAGAGATTTTTTCAATTGCCTCTTTGCTGTTAATGCCGTTGAATTCTTTTGAATCTGCAAGGATTCCTTCTTCCACAAATGCTTCTGAAAGCTCCTCTAAATGGCTGCCTTTCGGCTGGATTACTATTTTGATTTGAATGCTGTATTTTTTTGCAAATTCAAAGTCTCTCTGGTCATGGGCGGGAACAGCCATTACCATTCCGCTTCCATATTCTGCAATTACAAAGTTTCCCGTATAAACCGGAACCTTTTCGTTTGTAACGGGATTAACGGCATAGCTTCCAGTAAAAGCGCCTTCTTTTTCAAGTTCAAGCGAATCCTTTTCGCTCGTGGATTTTATTTTTTTCAAAAATTCCTCTACTTCCTGCTTCTGCTCTTTTGTGACAAGCTCCATCAGCCTCGGGTGCTGTGCGGAAACAACCATGAAAGTAACTCCAAAAATAGTGTCGGGCCTTGTGGTAAAAATTTTCCAGCCTTCATTGTTTATTTTGAAATCAATGTCAATGCCGTGGCTTTTGCCTATCCAGTTTCTCTGCATTGCCTTTATTTTTTCCGGCCATTCCAGTTTTTCAAGCCCCTCAAGAAGTTCTTCGGCATAGGCGGTTGTTTTTATGAACCACTGCTCAAGGCTTTTTATCTGCACATCAGTATCAGGATGGCGCCAGCATTTTCCGCTGTGCACCTGTTCGTTTGCAAGCACAGTGTTGCATTTTTCACAGAAGTTTGCCGCTGCCTTCTTTTTGTAAACAAGATTGTTTTCAAAAAACTTCAGGAAAAAAAACTGGTTCCATTTGTAATAATCGGGTTCAAGCGTTACAATCATTCTTTTCCAGTCATAGCTTAATCCGAGAAGCTTCTGCTGGTTAATGAAATTTGCAATTGCCTTTTCAGTGTATTTTTTGGGGTGTTCGCCTGCCTTTATTGCGGCGTTTTCTGCAGGAAGCCCCAAACTGTCGTATCCCATTGGATACAATACATTGCAGCCCTGCATTCTTTTGAAGCGCGCACAAATGTCTCCGATTACATAATTGAAGGCATGCCCAACGTGCAGCCCTTCTGCGGAAGGATAGGGGAACATTTCAAGGCAGTAGAATTTTTTCTTTTTTTTGGAAAGCGCTGTTTCGAACAGGCCCGCTTTCTCCCATTCTTGGTGCCATTTTTTTTCAATCTTTGCAAAATCAGAAACCATGGCTAATCACTTTTTTTTATTATAAAGTAATTCAGGAGAAAAGATTTAAAACAATGGACAGGAACAATTTTTGCCGAAAAACAGGCGACAAGAAGATTTTTATTCTCAAAAAGCCTTTTATTAGAACATGAAAACAGGGCTTTTTCTTCTTGCAGGATTTATTCTTGCAGTTATTTTTCTAGCAGGCTGCACTCAGCAGACTCCTGCGCCTGTTTGCACGCAAGTGACTGCTTTTGGAGTTGACGCGCAGGGAAACTGCCAGCAATTCCCGACCTCCTGCCTTCCCGATGGCTATACAAAAGTTGACCAGTGCATTAATCCGTGTGCAAATGTTGCCTGTCCTGACAAGTGCTCGGGAACAACGTTTCTTTCAAACGGCCGCTGCGAATCCGGAGAATGTGTTTTTGATTCCGCAAGAGAGCTTTCAGTCGATTGCGGATACAAGAATTTTGACCTGAATGTCCAGGCAACCCTGCGTTCATGCGAATACAGCAGGAGCCAGCAGACAATGACTCTTTTCCTTTCAGTAAAAAATCTCGGCAAGCCCGGCCCGAAACCCGGAAGCAGTGTCTGGCTTGTGAGCCCTGATTTGAACAAGAAAATTTATCAGCCTGTAAATTATTCCTATAATGCCGGGCTTTCCTGGTGGCAGGATGTTTTTACAAGCAGGCCTTACAAGGGGCAGTTTTTTGAGGTTTTTTTCATGCCGCAGTTCGTTGACATGGATTACAAGTTTGTTTACTGCGAGCTTGAAAACAACGACACCGGCACTTGCAGCGAGCAGAACGGATTTGTATTGTATTCCGGAGACACTAATTCAGACTGCAATGTTATTTCCTGAAACTATTTTTTTTAAAGCTTCTTCAAAATAAAAATTTCTGTTTTTTACAAAACAAAGGTTTAAATTTCACTTTTTTTTATATATCTTCCTGTTGTTCATGCCCGTGAAAAAGTTTTCCGATGAAGAGCTGATGCGGATTTTAAGCATTGATTCAGGCACTCTCGCCCTGTTACAAAAAAAGCCGGCTTAAAGCACGGTTATTTCTGCACAAGGGGAACGGAAAAAAACCAGTCAAAAAAATAATTGCCCCTGTTTTTTTTCACTTATTTTATTTCTATTTAACGCGGGACGAAATTTGAACGCCTTTCTGTTAATTGTGCGTTTTCTTGCCGCAATTAAATGGCAGTCTATTTGGTTACTGCTTTGCGTGAAATTCTTCTGTGCTTGGGAATAAAAAGTTTTTCAGACACTGAAAAAATTAATAATGGCTGCGGCACTATTCGGCGGAATATTTTATTTTTTGGCTTGCAATCGCGAGGTTTTCCAGGGTAATCTGCTTCATCAAAACAGCGAATTTTTTGTCATCTCTCTTTTCCGAAAGCTTTGTAAGTTTCATGTATTGTTCAGAGAAGCCAATTGGAATTTTTATCAATGGAAAGCCTTTTTCCGCCAGAAACTTTGTGAAAATTGCTCTCGCTGTCCTGCTGTTGCCGTCAACAAAAGGATGAATGCGCTGGAACTCGTTGTGCAAAAAAGCAGCTTTTTCAACCAGTTGGCTGGCTGAAATTTTTTTTTGTTCCAGAGCCTGTTCTGTACTGCCAAAAAAACCAGTTAACAGTTCCGGAACCTGTTTCCAGTCAGGAGTCCTGAATTTAGGGTTTCCCTTAATTCTGACATTCTGGCGCCTGATCTCGCCGGCACCAGCCTGCAAGGAATTCATTGCAGTCCTGTGAAACTCCAAAACATTTTCAAGATTCAGCTCCGAATCTGAATAAATGAAATTGTCTATTGCCTTTTTGTAGTCAGTTACCTGCTGGGCATCTTTGAAAGGCTTTGATTTAGGGGGAATATGCTCTTTGATCAACTTCTCTGTTTCAGGCAAGGTTAAAGTATTGCCTTCCAGCGACAAGCTGCTGTGAATGAAGCCAATTTCGTCAAAATCCAGTGGCTTTTTTGACAACCGCTTGAAAGCAGAAAACTCTTTTTCTAATTGAGAATTAACTTTTTCCTCGTTAACGCAATCCAGAAAGTCATAACAAGCAACATTTGGTTTTCCAAAAAAATGCTCAACCAAGGCTTCCAAGAACTTTGAATAGACAATTCTGCAAACAAACGGTTTCTTGGACTCCACAACCACAAAACCGTGCCTGGACAAAACAGCCAATATTTTTTGGACTGTTTTTGGATGAAACGGCAGGCCTTTGATTGACATACTTTCCAGGCCCTTTTTTACAAAAGCAGCAGCTTTCTCGGAAATAATTGCATTATAATCAATGCCATTCTTAAAGCAAAAGTAAACAAGCCAGAACAGTCTCTTCGCGGGAACTGTTTCTGCTAAAGAATACTTTTCGCCATCTTTCTTAACAGTGCCGGCGGCCTCAAGAGCAGCCAATAAATTGTAGATAGAATTATAGAGAACGCTCTTTTTTCCCATCTTCTCCAGAACAGCCTTAGGGCTGGATTTGGGAAGCAGGCCAACAGTCAAAACAACATCCAGCTTGGAAACCATGCAATAAACAAGAACAAAACAGTTTAAAAACACAGCTATAATACACTAAATATTAATAAAAACTACATTTTTAGTGCATTATAGCCCTATTAATGGCGGTTATGCCATCCAAAATAAGCCAACGCGGGAAGTATTATTTGTATAACGCGGGGGACGAGATTTGAACTCGCGCTCCCTTTCGAGAACACGCTAACTGGCACCTTCTTTTGGCAACCTGCCTTTTCTTTTTAAGAAAAGGCGGCTTCAGTCCACCCCAAAGAAAAAACGCAAACAATAAACAATTGCCGAATTGCAGTTCTTTTTCTTTTGGGCAACTTACACTTTTCTTTTTCTTCTCAAGAAAAAGAAAAGGGCAGTTCCAGGCGTGCGCATTAGACCGCTCTGCCACCCCCGCATTTGCATTAAATTTAGGTTAGACAGGTTTTTAAAACTCTTTTCCCAAACAATGTCAAGCGTCAAACTGCTTTTATGTTTCTTTGCTTGACATTGTTCCAAGGCTTTTGAAAGCGAGCTTGCGAGCGCTTCAAAAGGCTTGTTTGGTTTTTTGCTAACAAAAAAACAAAGCTTTAAATATGAAGGATTCTTATTCTTTGCATGCGCTTCGCAAAAAAGTTATTGTTCCTGTTTTTTTTAGGCATA
>Ga0209541_10002463_pt1 | contig 35022 bp, 54 predicted proteins | sample RifCSPlowO2_01_FD_184027 | JGI IMG/M metagenome (GOLD analysis project Ga0209541, IMG submission 184027) | Groundwater microbial communities from Rifle, Colorado - Rifle CSP2_plank lowO2_0.1 (SPAdes) (version 2) | ecosystem: Environmental > Aquatic > Deep subsurface > Groundwater | place...
CTATGCGGCATAGCTAAGCCGCGACGCTACGGGTTGAGCGCAAAGCGAAACCCGTGGTAGTTCACTTTTATATGCAGATTGAAGATTTGTTTGGGAATAGACTGCATCTTCCAGATGCAAGATTAAGGCACATAAAAGAAAAACACCCAGAAATAGGCATACAGGACATTAAATCTGTGTTGTCTAAGCCGGATTTTATTATAAAAAGCAGTTTGTATGAAGATATAAAAATATACCACAGAAAAAAAGGAAAGTATTATATTGTTTCAGTTATTAATTTAAGCAAGAAGCTCATAATTACATCTTTCACTTCAGATAAAATCAAGAAGGGTGAACTAGAATGGACAAGAAGCTGATTTTTTCATTTGACAAGGAAGGGGATGTTTTAGATATTTCAATAGGTAAGCCAAGAAAAGCAATTTCAGAAGAAATTAAAGATGATGTTTTCATAAGAAAAGACCCAAAAACAAAAGAGATAGTCGGGTTTATGATACTTAACTTTGAGAAAAGGTTTAAGAAACTTGGTCAAGAGCAAGAAATCCCAATAAAAGCTGTTTTTAGTAACTAATTTTTTAATCTTTCAATCCTCTGTAAACAAAATCACTAAGCAAAGATGCAATTTGATTATTCTTTAATGGGTGTCTAAGATAATTAACAATTCCATTCAATTCAATCCTTTTATCAAAAAAATCTATTAAGCCTTTAAATTTATTCAGATTTCAGAGCAAGTACAAATCTATACGGCTCGTTCATTATCAATGACTTTGGGTCGTCAATAACATAAACCAACGAATCGCCAAAATCAGAAATGCTAATATTCACATTATACTCATTTAAAGTGCTTAAATCAACATGCCTTTTGTATTTTGAGTCAAACTCAACAATTTTATTAATTAAATCATAGATATACTTCAACCTTACATTTATTTTTGTAACAAACCTTTCAAAATTTATTGTGTTGCCTTTATCTGTAATTTTGAGAGGAAAATCAACATCAAAAGCAACATCTTCCTGATTTATTTGAGTTTTTGCATTAATGTTGCCTTTCTCAACGTCCCAGCCTTGTTTTTTGAAATCTTTAAAGTCTTTTAGGCATATGTTTAAGTTATTATTTATGTAGAGCGATAATTCATTTCGTATTTGTTCTATGTCAGGAATCTTAAAATCATTATCAACAACAAACCCTTTCTTTCCAAATAAATTTAAGCCTTCCTCTGCTGTTTTTTTGACGCACCCATTTATGTAATTCTCAATGCTTAGCCTTTCAAAAGCCAATGGCTCTATTGGATTTTTATTTTTGAAGTAATATGCTGCGTAGAATATAAACGCTGCAATTATAACAATAAAAATAGCTATTGCAATTATCAAAGTAATTTGCGATTTCCGAGAAAATTTTACAAATTTTCTGAACACCAAAAATCGGTGAGATGCGAGTGAGCGGTGGAATGCGAAAGCTCGCTTTCGCTCGCTTATCTCACCGAACTCGCTCACAACTGTCTGATTTTTGCTTGTTTTATTCATTAAAATTTACCTATTTTATAAACTATAAAAACATTTCTAAATATTCAATTTACACCACAAACCTTTATATATCTTTTAGCCAATCTTGCCATATATGAAAATAATGATGGTTGAAAGCAGATATAAGGGCAAAATTAATTTGTCAAATTTAGATGCAAGCGCGCTTCCCAAAAATATTGGATTGGCGACAACTGTGCAATTTCTTGAGTTTGTTGATGAAATAAAAGAATTATTGGAAAAAAATGGAAAAACTATTTTCGTTGACAAAATAAAGCAAAAATATGAGGGCCAGTTGCTTGGCTGCGATACTGGAGCAGCAGAAAAAGTCAAAGACAAGGTCGATGCTTTCCTTTACATAGGAACAGGCATCTTTCACCCTTTAGGCATTACATTGAATAGTGACAAAGATGTTTTCTGCTATGACCCAGTAAATGCTGTGCTTTCAAAGATAGACAAAGAACAAATTGAGAGGTACAACAAAAAAAGAAAAGGGGCATATCTTAAATTTATGGAGGCAAAAGAAATTGGCATATTAGTTTCCTTAAAGCCAGGCCAGAATAATTTCAGGAAAGCAGTTGAATTAAAAAAACAATTGAAAGACAAGAACTGCTATATTTTTGCATTTGACACTCTTGACTTCAATCAAGTTGAAAACTTTCCATTTATCCAGTGCTGGGTCAACACAGCATGCAACCGCATTCTTGATGATTATGAAAAATTCCCGAAGCCATTAATAGACTTAAGTGAAATAGGAAAGATGGAATTGCTCGCTATAACTGCTAAATAGTTGGTTGTGAGCGAGTTAGCATTCAACTATTTTTTGTTCTTTTTCTCAGAAAGCAAATAGATCATTGTCTTAATCTCGGCTAGCTCTTTCTTTGATACATCAACCATTAAGCTAAGCAAAATGAACAGTATAAGCAAAGTAAGCCAACTGAAAATTGCAATAACCATCAGCCAGCTTAATTGGCTCCCTTCGCCCTTGTATGCCTGATTAATGAGCTGAAATCCAAGAATTGCAGCGCCTACCCCAACAGATAAAAGAACAATCTCAAAAACATTAATCTTTGTGTCTGGCATTAAATAACCTCCTTTTATAATAATCTCTAAATACTATTATATAAACTTTGTTGTTGTTTTAAAGTTTTTCTTAAAATTTCAAGCTCTTAAACCATTTTTTTACATCATCAATTTTTACTCCCATTAAATACAATCCGGCAATTATCAAAAGCACTCCCTGCACTATTGGAAGAAAAATCCCGATTACGCCAATGCCTATCAAAGTTACTCCAGCTATGTTTTTTAGTATTTTTACATACATTTTTTATGTTGATATGCTTACAGTTGAAGCAATTTTTTTATCAAGCAAAGCGCTTCCAATGCCTTTTCCAGCAAAAAATGACTGCTTGCTTAAAACCTTGCTCAAAACATCAAGCAAAGTCTCTTCTTTTTTGTACTTGACAACATCTGCCTTTATTCCTTCTTTTCCTTCAATATAGGCAATGACCTCGTCTTTGCTTCCAAGCTCATCAACTAATCCAAGCTCTTTTGCTTGTATTCCAAGGTAAAACAAGCCATTTGCTATTTTGTCAACATCCTTTTTATTCAAATTCCTGTTTTTGGCAACTTCGCTTACAAAATAATCTCTTATGGAATCTAAATTTTCCTGGAATATTGCCTTTTCCTCAGGAGTCATCTCTTTGTAAGGGCTTCCTATGTCCTTGTATTTGCCAGAAACTAGTCTTTGGTAAGTTACGTTGTATCTTTCCAATAAGCTTGGAAATTCAAGGTAAGATGCAATGACGCCAATTGAGCCTGTTATTGAAACCCTGTTAGCAACTATGTAGTCAGCAGCAGATGCAACCCAATAAGCGCCGGATGCCCCTGCTTCACGAATCCATGCAACAGTTGTTTTGTTTGTTTTCCTGACAGCATTTGCTATTTCCTCAGAAGCAACTGCCGAGCCTCCCGGACTGTTTATCTCCAGTATTATCGCCTTAATGCTTGGATTTTTATCAGCCTTTTCTATGAACTCAACTGCATCTTGAGAGGATGTTACACTTTCAAAAAGAAATTCAGAATCTTCAGATCCTACTATCACACCTTGTATTGGTATCAAAGCAACATTGCCGCTTAAACTTTCAACATCTATGCCAACAAACAATGAGATTACTCCAATTGCTATGAAACTAAGTATGCTTAACAAAAATAAAACAAATATTGCATAGCCCCATCTGAAGCTTGATTCTGGAATCTTATTCTCTTGAACGCGAGCGAAATTCTGATTTCGCATCTTACTGCTCACCTTCTTTCTTAAAAGCCTGGAATATGTCCTTTCTTCCCTGCTTTAAGTTGTCAAGTATCTGGTCTTTTGCCATCTCCAAAAAGCCAATTGCTTCTTGCGGCGTTACATTCTGGGTTTTCATCGATGTCTGTATATTATTTGTCATCACATCCACCCTTAATAAAAACACCTTTTGCTCTTCTGTCATTTGCATCACCAAAATTAAATTGTTTATTAAGTTTGTTATTTAACTTCTAATTATCTTTTTCAATATTTGGTTTTACTTAAAAATTTTTAATTTTTAAGTTCCCAAAAATGCTTTTGCATTTTTTGATGTGCTGTTTTAATTTAATGTAAACATCAATTTAATTTGTTCTAATTTTGTTTTCCCACATGACGCAATATTAATTCCTGCCATTAAAATTTTTTAAAAAACAAAAACCATTACAAACGGGTTACCTCTTTTAACATTTACATTAAGAGGTCGTTGTTGGTTTTTATTGAACTGTTTTTTTGATGTTATTTTTTGTATTTATTGTTAAAAGTAATCCGTTATTCCCCACCAATTGAATAATTTTAGTACGTTATTGTATGTATTTTAACTTTACTTATTGCTCTAAACTATACTTTTCAACAACTTTTGTTTTGCTCAATATCTCAGTTAATCTTTGATTTGTCTTTGTGAAAAACATGAACAATGGGTCTAAAATCCACAATAAAACAAACGGGAATATGGGAATAAACACAAGATTTCTTGCAAGCAGCTGCCATGCCTTCAAAGTATTATTGTAGCTAGTTGAACGCGAGCTCGCGAGATGAACGCGAGCATCTACAACATAAACCTTCATAAGCATTTTTCCTATTGTCTGGCTCATTTTTATTTCCAGCATTAAAAAATACAAAACTATCAAAACAGATATTACAAAGGAGACTGATGTTATGAATCCTGTGTAATCCGTGCTGCTGCTTAAAAGCTTGTATGCTTCTGAAAAAGAATAATCTTTTGGAATGATGTTTTGGAACAGGCTTCTGAATGGAAATAAAACAACTAAGTTTATTATAATCATGTCTATAAAGAAAGCAGCAATCCTTTTCCACAGCAAAGCAGGGCCTATGAATGTTCTTTCTTTTGGCAAGTTAAGATGTCTCATTGGTTTTGGAAAATTAGTGATGTTTATATAAATTTGGGTTTTGACAGAAAGATATATAAACAAAACATCGTTCAGTTTTATCAATGAGCAAGAAGAAGGAAGAGCAGCAAAGGCAGGACAAAATCCAGCAGGAGATTTCTAGGATTCATCTTCCAAGAGGCAAGGAAACCTTTGGAATTATCGAGCAAAGGTTAGGGGGCTCAAGAATGAGAGTAAGGTGCTTGGACAGCAAAACACGAGTTTGCAGAATTCCAGGCAGATTGACAAGAAAATTATGGGTTAGGGAAGGCGACATTGTAATTGTTGAGCCCTGGGAGTACGGCGGCGATGAAAAAGGGGACGTTATATACAAATACACCCCAACTCAAATATTTTTTCTTAAGAAAAAAGGACAGCTGAAGCAACTTGCAGATTTTGAGGAGTTCTAATTTTATAGCCGACCAACAAAGTAATTAGGCATCATAGATTGTTTGTTGGCGGCTATCTCGTCAAAAATCAACAATATTAATCATAAATTGTGTTGATTTTTGAGCGTGTTCGGAAATCGCAACAAATTAAATTAATATTTGCGATTTCCGACATGTCACCCACAACTAAACCTATTTATTTTTGTGGGTGACAATATCACCACTACCTAATATGTCGAAAATTTATAAAATTTTCTAACACTCGAAAACCATAAGGTTTTCTTTGTGTCGAAAATTGCAAAAATACATTAACAATAGTTGCGATTTTCGTTGAGATGAGCGAGCGAAAGCGAACTCTCGCATGTAGATGAATGCGAGCACGCATTCTCGCGTGCAACTCACTGCTCAAAAACCACTTAATAATTTTTGTTTTAAGTTAATGATACCCCTCTTTAGTGGTTTTTGACAGAAATCTTTAAATATTTAAGTAAAAACTTTGTCCACTATGGAAAAACTAGGCATAAGCTTTTTTGCAATGAACTTTATACTGCTTTTTGTAATAATAGGCTTTATTCTTATTGTTTTTGATCTGTACAGGTTTGCGTTTGTATTTGAGCTGATGATTCTGCTTGTTTTTATTTTTCTTCTTGCTTTTGCCATGTTTGTTATTTACCACAATGAAAAATTGGGATGGACAATACTTGGGGCAGCATTGATTCTATTGCTTTTGGATACGTTTTTTATAATCCTTCTTGCAGGAGCATTTGAAACTGCCCACATCACAACAATATTTTTTTCTGTTATTGGGTTATTGGTTATTTTGCTAAACCTTAGAACTGCTAAATCCTATGAAAGCGAGACAGAAGATGAGCACAAAAAAGCAAAAAACTATTATCCTTATATTGACAAGATGGAGCCTGAAGAGCCAAAGCAGGAGCTGAATCAGGAAATCAAGGAAGAAATCAAGAAAGAATCGGAAGATGAAAAAGCTTCTGAGAAAACTGAAATAAAAAAAGCTGAAATAAAAATTAAATCTAAAAAAACAAGCATGCCAAAATTTGTTGCCAGCGCGGAAACAAAAAAATTCCACACTGTTAAATGCGGCTGGGCTCGCTTAATGAAGAGAAAAAACAAAGTATTCTTCAACTCCATAAGAAGGGCACAGGCAGCAGGCTTCAAAGCCCATGAATGCATAAATTAATTATTTCTTCCAAAGCAAAATTATCAGAAATACAACGCTTATTGTAACTGCGCTGTCTGCTATGTTAAACACAGGCCATATTCTGAAGTCAATGAAGTCAACAACAGCGCCATAAAATAGCCTGTCAATCAGGTTTCCAACTGTGCCTCCTAATAGCAAGCCAACAGAAAACTGCAGTGTTTTTTCATTATTTTTAATCCTTTTTAGATAATAAAAAACTATTATAATTACAACAATTGAAAATAAAATAAAAAAAATACTGAGCCCTTTAAACAATCCAAAAGCAGAGCCTGTGTTGGTTATGTATGTTAAATGCAAAATATTGCTTATTATTGGGACTGGCTGGTTTAACTGAAAATTGATTTTAATGAAGAATTTTGTTAATTGGTCTACTGATATAATAAATAATGCAATGGAAAAAATAAAAATATTTTTTTTGTTCATTTAAAATAAATTAGAAATCATCATATAAAAATCTTTGCAAAAATCGGTGAAATGCGAGTGAGCTCGTTGCGAACTCGCTCACAACTGTCAGATTTTTGAGAGTGTTCAGAAATTTTTACAATTAAAAATGTTAATAAAAATTTCTGACATTTTCAATAATAGCGCTTTCTTCTTGTGTCTTCCTGCTCGCCTCTTGCAATAGCCTCTATATTTGCAAGCCTTTGGTTGATGCTTTCCAGGGAAGCTCTTAAAGCATCAAGCTTGCTTGATATAACCTCAAGATTTTTTGAAGCGATATAGCTGTCGCTTTGATAAGAAGGTTGCTGAAAAGCTTGAGACTGGAAAGAAGGCTGTGGCTGAAAGCCAGATTGCTGAAATGAAGGATATTTTTGATATGGCTGCTGTTGAGCTGGCTCAATGCCCATGCCCAAGTCTGGAGAAGGTCCAGCACCTAAATCCAGCCCTAATTCCTTATCAAGTCCTAAGTCTTTTCCTAGGTTGTCTAAATCGTCCTTTTTCTTCCAGAATGCCAGCTTGCTGAAGAAACCCATCTATACACCTCTTTAATAAAACTTATTTGAATTAATATATAAATTTTTGGATTAAGCGCCCTTTAAAAAAATAAAATAAATTGCTGCCAGCACAAGCAGAGCAGATATTATGAAAAACAGCATCTTAAAAATTTTCTCAAAAAATTTATGGATAATTATCATTGAAACAAGATAAATTATTACTGCTCCAATTATTATCGAGGATATTGATAATGCCATCTTCAATTAGCGATATTTTTTAAACATCGGAATTCAACCTTATCTATGATAGGTGGTTTTGCAAACCACCAATATTATCGTGGAATTCCGTGAGATGAGCGAGCGAAAGCGAGCTTTCGCATGTAGATGAATGCGAGCACGCATTCTCGCGTGCAACTCACTGCTCAAAAACCACGTTATGCAAAAATGCATCATGCTTACAGCATGCCATCAGTCTTTGACTGGTGGTTTTTGACATAATCGCAATTATTCTTTACAGGGCATTTTTTGCACAATGGCTCTTTTTTGCATATGCTCTTGCCCAGCTCTACGAGCAATGCATGGCACTCATTAAATAACCTTTCGTTATTTGGAAGATTTTGCATAAATAATTTTTGCAGCTCATCATAGCTTTTCTCTTTATAACCAATTCTGTTTAAAATTCTTTTTGTGTACGCGTCAATGACAAATATCGGTTTTTTTGCAGCATACAAGATTATTGAATCGGCTGTTTCAGGACCTATACCATTAATGGATAATAGTTGTTTCCTTAACTCATTAATATTGTTATTGAACAATAAATTTAACTTTCCATTATAATTATTCAATAAAAAATTACAGAAATTCTTTAATTTTTTTGCTTTCTGGTTGTGGTAGCCGGATGATTTTATTATTTTGGCTAATTTTTTATTTTCAATTCTTAATATTTTTTTAACATCAATCAAATTGTTTTTGTTCAATTCAATAATTGCCTTTTCCACATTCTTCCAGTTTGTATTTTGTGTCAGAATAGCTCCAAAGCATACTTCCAATTTTTGCTCTTCATTCTTTGGTCCGCCAGTGTATTCTGGATGAAATTTTCCTGATTCTGTAACAGGCCACCAAAGTTGAGGGCCGAATTTGGAAAAAAGTGAATTGTAGATACCCATTAAATCTTTCATAATGTCTGGTTTATCGAAAAGTTATTTAAACTTGACTGTATTACCAAGGTATAATCAAAAATGGTAAAAATAATCACTGAACTGAATATTCATCTACCAAAAGAGTTTGTAGGGATTACAGAAAATAATTTCTGGAGGTACTTACTTTGGCAAGTGGATAGAAAGGAGTTGACCAAAAGAATTAAAACTAGATTTGAGGAAGGTGCTTTTGCTTTTAGTGGTTACGATGATGACCATAGACCAAAAGGAGAGGTTACAACTCCATTACCAATTGAACAAGAGTTAGAATTTGCCATTCAAACAGAGCTAACAACAAAGAGACCAGCGTATAGTCAAGTTAATGATGAATTTGGTAATTATCTTAGTTTTCTTTTAGAACAACGCGAAAAAAGAATTTTAAGAAGAGATGTTATAACAATTGATGGCGAACCTTATGTGTCAATTAGCGATCTTTTAGGTAAACTAAAATCAGATTTAAAAACTTTACTTGAAGGCCGTGAAGGAGTTAGCCAAAGTTTAAAGATTGTTAAGCCTGCTGAACTATTAGCAAAAATTCCGCAAACTGTTTCGATAGTTTTTGATAGGGATTATTCAGCGCTTACAGATTACAATGGAAGAATATATGTTGAAGCAGTGAATCTTTCAGGAGAAGGTGATAAAAGGGCAAAATTATTTAAAGCGTCCTTATTAGAAGACTCTTTAAAAACTATTGGTGTTCAAAGCAAAAAAGACTTAAAAGAAGTAGTTACGCTTTCGTATCCATTTGAAAGTGCAGATTTTATACATCAATTAGAACCTAGAACTGTTCCCAGCTATGGAGGTATATTGGATGCTTTTATACATCCAGCTCCAGAGAGAATAGCAATAAATTCTAAAATAGGAGACTTCATTAAAGTAGTTATGATGATGAGTGATGATGGACTTGCAGAAACACTACGAAATAAAGGATTAGTTAATGAAGAATTTGTGGCATCTTACAAACCAGTAAGGAGAGAAGAAAATGTTTATGTTCGACTTAAAGGTGTCTTAGAAAGATTAAAACGTTATAGAGCAGATTTCATAACTCCGACTGTTGAACAAAATATTATTTTAAGACCAACAAGATACTGAGGATAGTTTTTTATAAAACTTATTTTGTTTAACTCAAAAATTGCCTTTTCCACATTCTTCCAGTTTGTATTTTGTGTCAGAATAGCTCCAAAGCATACTTCCAATTGCTGTTTTTCAGTCAGATTAATGTTTTTATGGTATTTTGGTGCTATCTCTCCTTCTTTGGTTACAGGCCACCAGTTTTGCGGGCCGAATTTAGCGTATAATCCGTGGTACACATCTAATATTTTGTTCATAAGTATAAAGTTTAAGAAGATATCATATATAAATCCTATTCTTAATAAATAATAAACTTTTTGCCTCAGGCTGAAAGTTTCCAATCCAAATCTTTTATTGATCCATCCCTGCTAATCTTTCTGAAAAATGTTTGCTCGTATTTCTTTTCCTTTATTAATGCCCACAGAAGCACCTCTTGCTCTGCCTTATTGGGTTTTCTCAGCCCTGACTTACCCTTTAATTTAGGATCCACAACTAAAACTCTAGATAAGATACGCTTATAATAATCTACTGTGAGGTTAGTTGGTATGCCGAATGGACTCATTTCAGCAACTGATTTGTTTGGCTTGTGTTGCCGGTGAAGCTCATCCATCATAAGCCTATAATAAGCAGCTATTTCTGGAGCAAAAATATTCACTACATATGAATCTTCTTTATCATCATAGTAATTAAACCTAAATGCCAAACTTTTTGCAAGAAAATGTATATCGGTCAGAAATCCATTCGCAACTACATAACTATGCGGATCATTGGAATCAATAACCACAGAGTTCATTCTGAACCTATACCTGGGTTGTTTATAACTTCTTGAAGGAACACTAACAGATACTGTTGCACCATCTTTCGAAGCACGTTTCGAATCAAGGTATACCTTTTCAATTATAATATCATTACTGGTCTGGGTTCCGTAAGACAAGATGCGCAAAGCCTCACAAAGCTCTACCAATCTTACCCTCCTCTCTCTTTGGTCCTTTCTATAACCTTGAATTGGTCTGAAACTGTAGCCAGAATGGTACATTGAGGCAACTGCATCAAATGCCTCTCTTCTTAATATCCATGGGAGTATATGGCTTTCTACAGCCTCGTCAATAGATCTTGGAGTTTTTACTTGCACAAAAGAACCATGCTTCAGAAATTTTTTAGGGTTAGGGTACTGCCTAGGTATTAATGGTACAGAATGGATTGGTATAACCAAATATTGATTATCTTGGAGGCTCAAGATCCTATTAGCTAACTCGTCTTTCTTTGCAGCATAGGTTGGTTCTTTGTGTCTTACGATGTAGGCTGCAGACGGTTCTGCAAAGTAATCTTTTTTTGCCATAACCTCTTGTAATTGTTCTCTTATTTTAAAGCTATTGTTTCATTTGAATATTTGTCACTTCTGTTAAGTAGCATAAAACGAAACATTTAAAAAGTATAAAAAAAGCTTATCTTGTATGGTATCTGCAGAGGAAAAAGACAGAATGACTGGGTTTGTAGCAGAAAGACTAGAAGATTCACGCTTATACAATCTATTAGAGAGAAACGGCTCTCATGTTCTTTTATGTCAAAAGCCTGACATTGTTGAACATCCTAATACCGTCTATATTGCCGCTCATAATGATTGCAGGGAAACTATTGATGATCTTGTCAGCAAACAAAATGAGAATGCTTCTAAGGATATTTACACTGCTCATATATTCTATAAAGACGGCAAAATCTCTATGGTTAGGCTTGGCAGAAGAAGTCACATCAAGGGAAATAACAGAAGCCTTAAGCAGTACCCACAAGAACAAAAAAATGCTATGGTTCACTTGAGAGGGATTGAGAAGGCAGTATTAGAACTGGGATACCCGGAGCTAATTTATTACCAACCGGAAACCGAAAGACTCCCAGAGTCATTGAGAATCTACTTAATGACGAATGTAACTTTGGATTATTCACATATAAGGCGAGGAGATCATGGATATGGTTTTGCCCAAGACACAGTCTCAAAAGATTATAAGTTGCCTGAAGAAAGGCAGATGATTACAATAGAACCAGCGCATTTAATACTTGGAACCTCGCCTCAAAAACGTGCAATAATAAGAAGGTCGGAATAAGTATAAGCTTTATTCAAGAAATCAGCACAGCATTAACAACACCATTTTGTCCCGGCCTTGAGGTTATTTTTGCTTTGCCAAGCTCTGTGTCAATTACAGAGCCCTTTGTCATTATGTTTCTTCTTATGAAGTGCCTGTTGGCAGGATTGTCTGTTATTGTTTTGATTTTGACCTGCTTGAATGACTTTGATTTTGGGTCAAACAAATTCGCAGTATCGGCGCTTAGCAATCTTAACTTTCTGTTAGCGCCCATTGTTCTTATGACTTGCTTTCTTTTCTTGCCAAGCTTTGTGAAAGAAGGCTCTCTGCCAAGCTCATATTGTCTTTTCTTCCTATAGGCTATATACCTTCCTCCTGTCTCCTTTCTTTTTGGCCTTGCCTGTGATAATGCCATGAGAAAAGGGAATTTTTAACGATTTATATAGGTTTCTCTTCCGAGAGACTGTTACCTTAACCCCATAATAAAAAAATCTCCAGAATAGATGGGACATTCTTCAAAAATGTCAATTTTGCAATCCTCATCAGACAAACTTTGCCAATAGCAACTTACTTATTGAACAGAAAATCCATCTTTTACATTTGTCTAATAGACTGATGGATATGCTCACAAGGTTTCTGCCTTAGCAACAAGCTTCTCTTAGATTCTTGCGGTACAAAAACATCTCAACAAAATAATTTGCACTTTGCAAATTGTTAAAATTGTAATGATGCCTTGCATAGTAGCTATCAATTTGAGCATTAAGACTTTCAGCTGAATTATTTGTTATCCAATAAAGCTCTTTGTTTATCATTACAAACCTGCCTTTAATTCCCGCAACTATACTCACGCACTTCCTCCCAAAAATATTTTTGATTGGTTTGTTATAAGACTTTAAGCCGTCATGCACAACTGCATGAACTCTGCCCTATTATCCTTTCCTTTGCTCGTCTAAAAAGTTCCTTTGCAGAGGCAGAATCACGTTCCATAGTTATGATGCTCGCAAGAACATCTCCCAAATGGTCTTTTACACTCCACCAGTAAGCTTGCACATCTTTTATCCAGATATATTTTTCATCAGTAAACAATATGACTGTTTCTTTCTTCTTGTACTTTACTTTCTTTTTTGGCAATTTTTCAGGGAATTTTTTGCTCCACTCACAAATAGATTTGTGAGAAGCCTTCATTCGAAATACATGGTAGAGTATTGCTCTTGCGTCTCTTGATGAGACAAAACAATAAAGAACAACCGCTAACTTTATAATTATCCACATAAATCTATGCCTATAGGGTTTGTCGAAAAGGTTCATGGGGTTCACCTCCTTTTTTAGGTGACCACCCCATGCGCCTGTCTTATTTGTGAGATTGTTATTTTGTGGATAACTTTACAAGAACAAGAATATTAAGGTAACGGTTCCCTCTTCCGATAATTATTTATTGAAGTAAAATAAATTGTTTTTATGGAATTTTTTGAAATAATTGTAGTAATTGCATCACTGATTGTAATACTTTTTATTGGATATTTAATTGGCAAATACATTACCCTAAAACATTTTGATGATAAAATACCAAAAGAAAGGGAAGATGCAATAAAGCAATCAAGAGCAGTCTTAAGCGGGCAATTTAGTGAGCAAATTGCGCCTTATCTTCCAGATTTTCCATTTAATCCGACAGAAGCAAGGTTTATGGGCAAACCAATAGACTTTGTTGTATTCAAGGGCATGGATGAAAAGAAGATTGAGGAAATCGTGTTCGTTGAAGTGAAAAGCGGACAAAGCCAATTGTCAAAAATTGAAAAATCACTAAAATCAGCAGTAGAAAATAAAAATGTTTCTTGGCATGAATACAAAGTGCCTGATGAAATGACTAAGACAAAATGAATGTGTAAATATTGGGAATAGATCTTTTATCATGCTTCTTGATTTAGAAGAAATTCCAAATCAGCTAACTTAACAGGGTCTCCCATTCTAAAGTATCCGCCAAGTCTGTATGTTCCCATAGGCAAATAAAATATACCTTCAGGAATTATTATTAATTCTTTAAATGCATACCCTCCACTGCTCTCATTTTCTCTTTCTAATCTATCTATTAATGGTTTAAGTAGTGGATTAGGATTATTTGCATCTGTTAGCACTTGTAATGATTCATGTTGCCCAAATAATATTTCTAATTCGTCCCCATATTCTTCGATACACCTCTTACCCTCTATTGTTAAAGGCCCATATGGTACTACTTTTACAGGTATTTTACTTAATTCCTTTAATGTAATTATATTCGCCATTTTCAAATGGAAATATTTATAAATATTTAAACATATTGTTTAAAAATCAACATTTTTTGTTAAAATTGTTTAAAAATGGAAGAGACTAATACAGCACAAATAGTGAGAGAAGAACTAGACAAAGATATTTTTCTACAAAATTCTTTAGTTAAGGGCTTAATCAATAATTCAGCATTAGCTAGATTATTATTGCCCATGATAAAAATAAAAAACCCACAGGCAACGCTTGAATCTGTAATGGTTAGTATCTCGAGATATGGCAGTACTCTAAGTCAAATTAAGCTTGAGAAAGATTTAGTAAATCAAATTGCACATTCACAAATTTCAATGAAGAATGACATAATACATGTAACATTCCACAGAAACAACGTAATAGTCAGTGAAATAAACGAAATTTCCAAAAAAATAAGATGGGATTTGGACGAGATATTGTTTATCAATCAGGGAAGCGGCGAAATCACTGTAGTTTTTGATAAAAAGAACAAGGCTTTGTTCAGGAAAATTTTACCCCATTCTGTTGAAGTAAGAGGAGACTCTGCAATACTGAGCATAAGGGAAGCCAAAATAAAAGGACAAGCCCCTAGTATTGAAGTTCCTGGCTTATATGCTTATTTCATTAATCAGATTTCAAAAAATGGCATCAATATATTAGATGTAGTTTCCACTAAAAGCCAAATAACTTTTGTTATAAAAGAAACTGATTTAATTAAAACATATGATGTCATTACTGATAGCATAAAGCACTTTAGAAAAAATCAATAGGAAAACATTTATAAACAACTCTCTTATTCTTGGAAGCATCAAATTTAAGGGTGTTTTTATTTTATGGAGCAAGCAAGACCATTGGATGCCTTAAACAAGGCAAGAGACAAAAGAATACTTGTCGAATTGAAGAATAACAAGCAGTACATTGGCAAGCTCAAGTCATTTGACATACACATCAATATTGTTCTTGAGGATGTTGAGGAAAGAGCAAATGGAGAAGTTACAAGGAAGCTTGGAACTATTTTTATCAGAGGCGACACAATAACAGTTATATCCACAGATTAGATTTCTAAAGTGGTTTAAATGAAAGGCACACCTTCAATGGGCAGGAAGTCCGGCAAGAAGAATATGATACATTGCCGGCGCTGCGGCAAACGGACATTTAATTTTGGCAAAAGCAAATGTAGTTCTTGTGGCTTTGGCAAAAGCAAAAGAATGAGAAAGTATAAATGGCAGAAAAAGATAAAATAAATTTGAGTTCTTAATTAGTTCAAATAAAGCATTAACGGAAAAATAAAATCAATAAAAAACACTTTTAAAAAATTCAAAAACCAACAACGACTTTTGGCAGCAAAGGTATCAAAAACCAAAGGTTTTTTGGACTCCCGAAAATGCTTTGCATTTTCGATAGTGAAGAAAGTGAACCGTTGTTGATTTTTATAGTGAATAACTAGGCGAAGCCGAGAGATGCGTGGGGGATGCGAGCACGCTCGCATTCAACTGTGTGGCAAGACAGCGAGGCTGAGCACTAGATTTGCCGAAGCGGATTGAAATAATTTAAATTATCTCAAACTTTTAGGAATATTTTTAAATTAGGCTCTTTTTTAACTTTGTTATGCGGAGGTATACTCACTTTGTTCGTGACCTCCGCTCACAAAGTTCGCGGAGGTGCCGGAGCGGCCAAACGGGATAGAAGCGTTTGCTGTCCAAGCTTAGGCGAGGCATTGCAGTGGTGTTACGAGCAGTTGCAAGCGAGCATGCTTGCCGCATGCAGCTCAACGCTATGACTTGAAGACACCTATTGGCTTAGTGCCTACGCAGGTTCGAAATGTCGAGTTTACGAGACTCGCAAACCGAAAATCCTGTCCTCCGCATTTGTTTTTCTAATCATATATACTTTTACAAGAGCAAGCTTTAAATATAGGCTTGTCTTTGAATAATCAAAATGAAATACAGGGTAGTTGTTGAGGAAGATGAGGATGGAATATTTGTGGCAGAATGCCCTTCCTTGCCAGGATGCATTTCTCAGGGAAAATCCAGAAAAGAAGCTTTAAATAATGTTAAAGATGCAATTAAAGGTTATTTAGAAAGTCTTAAAAAACATAATGAGCCTATACCTCCTTCTGTGTACGAGGAAATGGTGGAAATATAAATGCCAAAATTGCCAGTAATTTCTGGTATTAAAGTTGTCAAAGCTTTATCCAAAATTGGTTATGAAATTGATCATCAAACTGGAAGCCATATGATTTTACGACATAAAGAAGAGCCGCATAGAAGACTTACAGTACCCAATCATGATGAAATTGCTAAAGGCACACTTCTAGCAATAATCAAACAAAGTGGTTTGACTAGAGACGAATTTATGGATTTACTGAAATAAATTAAAAATCTCTACATTCAACTACTATCCTATAAGCATGTCCTCCGCATTATTTAAATATAAGTTAGGCATACTCTTTTCTATGGGAAAAAAAGACAAACCAAAAAAAATAAGCGCAAAGAAAGAGCGCTACGCAAAATTCAGGAGGGAAAAGCCTTCTTCAATGACTCTAGCTATGCCTGATTTAACAGAAGAACAAGTGCAGCAGAGAAGGACGGACCAGCAGGGAATAGACAATTTCTGGCGCCATTACAGAAGACCTCCTCAAAGATTTATCAGTGAAAGAAAAGCAAAAAGCAAAAGATAGCAATGGGAAAAATTACCCTTCCAATTCTGCTGCTTCTGCTCACTTCATGTTCTGCAAATCATCCCTACAGCGTCAGAGCTGGAAATGAAGCTTTCATTGTTGGCAATAATTCAGAAATTGGGGTTTTGCTTACTCATGGTTTTGAGGCTTCTCCTAATGAAGTAAAAGAGCTTGCGCAATATTTGGCAGACAGGAACATTACAGTTTATGTTGTCAGGCTAAAAGGGCACGGAACTGATATAAAAGAACTTGATAATGCCAAATGGCAAGACTGGTATAAGGATTATGAATATGGATACAATGAATTGTCAAAGAAAGCAAAAAAGATTTTTGTTGCAGGCCATTCTTTGGGAGGAGCCCTTGCCTTGTACCTTGCAGAGCAGAAAGACACTGCAGGAGTTATTTCGCTTGCTTCACCAGTTGGCTTACAAGATAAGAGAGCAGGACATGCATGGCTCATCAAATACTTCAAAAAATATGAAGCAAGAAACACCACAGAAGAAGAAAAGAAATATCATTACGATAAATATTCTGCAGCAGGAGTTGAGCAGCTTGTCAAATTTATTGAAATATACAAACAAAATTTATCAAAAATAACAGAGCCGATTTTAATAATACAGCTAAGCAATGACACAAAAATTGATTCCAACAGTGCAAATTATATCTACAAAAATATCAAATCAAAAGATAAAAAGATTGTTATAATCAATGCAACAGGACATGGTTTATTTGATGGGGATTATAAAAAAAATATGTATGAAGAGATTTATAATTTTGTTAAAAGAGTATAAAATATTAATGAAATTAATACCCCAGTATACTAATTTCTATACGATAAAGCAAAAACTTTTTATATTGAATTAACCATAAAATTCATACGTGGGGGTGGATATATTGCAACTCTTTTCTGATAATGGGAAGTTAGATTACATTACTGTAGAGGGCAATATCTACACCCACAAACAAATTGAAACAAAAAATGGAATAATATTCATGCGAATGAAAAAAAGGCTTCTAAACCCTACCAACCAAAATTAATTCTTTCAGAGTTTAGTCTTTGACTTCTAATCACTTAATTTGACATAAAAACCGAAAATCTTAAATAGTAAAGAGTTTTACTAAAAATTACTATGGGAATCTCCAAAATAACAAGAAATTTTCAAATAACACTCCCAAAGGATGTTAGGGAACTCAAGGATTTTCGCGTAGGGGAAAAAGTGCTGTTTGTTGTTGAAGGAGACAGGGTAGACATTGTTAAGATAGACAAAAATATTGTAAAAGAGGCTGCAGGCTTGTGGGCAGGGATGAAAGAGACTGGCGTTGAATACGAGACAAGACTAAGGAAGGAATGGACTAAAAGGCAGTTAAAATGATGCTTATAGACACCAACATTTTTGTTGATCATCTTAGGAATTATGCTTCTGCTGTCCGCTTTATAGAGTCAATTGCTGGCAGCGAAAATGTGATTTTTTCCGCTATAACCGAAGCAGAACTGCTTGCAGGAAAAGCAAACGAAGATAATCACAAAAGGGAAAAATTACTCCATTTTTTACATCAATGGAGCAAAAAAATCATTGACAACCAAGTTTCAGTACTTGCAGGCGATATAAGCAGAAGGCATGGGCTTGCTATTCCAGATGCAATCATAGCTGCAACAGCGCTGCTAAATAATACAGAGCTTGTTACAAAAAACACAAAAGATTTTAGGAAAGTGCCTTCATTAAAGCTACATGTGCCATATTGAGAGAGAATGAAAAGTAAAAAATTATTGAGAATTTTAGTTTTTCTGATTATTTTATTCCTTGTTGTTAACCTTGTTTTGTTTGCTTTAAAAATTGTCAGCGCAATTTTATTTTGGATAGTAACAATTCTTGCTGCTATCTTCGCATATAAATATCTTCCAAAGATGATAAAGTAAAGCTAAGATTTCTAAGCTAGAAAATAAGGTAGGGGCTTCGCTGTTGCGCTCAACCAGCAAGCTGTCAGTTATAGTAATTTAACGCCATTTTGTTTAAGCCTCTTACGCAAGCAGAGATTTAAATTTTGCCTGGTTGACGTTTAGCTAAAGTTCCTGTGAGTTGACTTGCGCTCCCTTACATTATCCCTTAACATAATCAGCTTTGGCAATTCGGGTATTAAATACTTTTAACTGTAAATGAGTTTTACAGCTACACACCCCCAAAGCAGAGTGTTTTATTTATATATTTATAGATTGCCTATATAATCTTTATAGAATTTATAAAATGCATATATAAAATAAAAAAGGCTTATTTAGCCTTTCCAAGAATCCTGAAAACCTTTGTGCCGCAAGCGCCGCACACACCCTTCATAGCTTTCATGCCGTTCTTCATAGTGACTTCTTTTCCATCCTTGATTTCAACTTCTTTCCTGCACTTCATACATCTTCCTCTTGTCATTATATTCACCTCAAAATTTTAACTTAATCTAGGATTTAAATGCCTATGAGCACACAATATACCAAGTTATATATAAATATTTGGTTTTTTCATACGTGATTTGTTACTTTAAGGTTTAGAATTACTCCACAATCTCCAGCAATTCCTTTATATCATTTATCTCATAATCTGCATTGCTTTTGGCTTTTGGATTGCCATACCTGGCAAAGCAAGTAATCATGCCAAGCTTTTTAGCTCCTTTAATATCCCTTTCAGGCCTGTCACCTACCATCAAGCACTCTTGAGGCTTTACTTTAAGCTTCTTAAAAGCCACTTCAAAAGGCTTTGTGCTTGGCTTGAACTCTTTTGTGTCGTCAAAGGTGACAACAACATCAAATAAATGGTTAATTTTCATTGACACAAGCCTTACCCATGCCTTTAATCTTGGAGCATCTGAAATAATAGCCAATTTAATGCCTCTTCGCTTCAGCTCAAACAAGACATCAGCAACATGAGGATATGGCTCAAGAAATCCTGTCCTTACTCTTCTATAGGCAACTATGCCGCTTGCCAGCACTTCATAGTCAATTTTTTTAGCTACTTTTTTAAGAAATTTCTGAAAAATGCCTTTTTCCTCCAGGCCATATTTGTCATAAAGCTTGAACAGCTCCTTTATAGCCTTTTCCTTGTTTATGTTTAATCCAGCTCCTATCATTGCAGAAATAGCAGCATCGCAGCTAAGCTTCTTCATTGTCATGAAGTCTATTAATGTGTTGTCCAAGTCAAAGATAACTGATTTAATCATATAACAAGTGAGAATAAACTAATTATATAAAACTTATTGAATGCTGAACATCTGCGCTTCTATCCACTCGCTTTTGCATCTTGGGCATTTGCTCGGCTTGCTTACCTTGCTTCTTTCTTTAAAAATAAAATTGCAGCTTTTGCAGTAAGCCGGTTCAACTTTCAATTTTTTTGGCTTTATTGATTTCCCTATATGCTCCAAATCCCCTATAATCTCCTTTAAAGTTGTCTGAAAATAGTTTGCTAACTGCTGCGCTGATTGCTTGTTTTGCTGCAGGGTTTCTATTATTTGCTGTCGGCGTGTCATTTTCAATAAATTGCGAACTATTGAGTGAGCCTAGAATCTGCCGAAGGCATTTTGAATCTATATTTTTTCATTAATACGTTTAGTTAATGTTTTGATTTAATGTAAATTTAATGTTCTTTCAAATGCGTTCTATCTTTCCCACAGCATTTATAAAATTTTTTTAAAAATAAAAATACCCTTACTTAACATTTTCCTTAAAAAACCCAATAACTTTTTTCTCATATTTTTCCGGATTAATAGAATGTGTTATTCCATGCTCTGCATTTTCAACAATCCAAAGCTCTGCTTTTTTGTTTGCATCATGCAATAAATACGCTTCATTAACTGGAATTTGAGAATCTTTTTCTGCATGTATTAGCAATATTGGAATTTTTATATTTTCTATATTTTCAACAGGACTTGCATCATCAATGTTTATCTTTAAAAACAAAATTCCATATAATTTTGTCAAATAAGCCAGCGGGTATTTTAAAACAAAAAAAATTTTATACATATGCTGGACCATATGGCTTAATTCTGCATATGCGCTGTCTGTTGCAATTGCTTTTACATTTTCATGGTTAGTCATCAAGGCAACTGCCCCTCCCAAGGAAAAGCCATAAAGCCCGACTTTGGTTATATTTTTCTCTTTTTCCAGATACTTGATTGCTCCCAGCAAGTCATTTCTTTCAAGATAGCCAGCTGTTGTGTATTTTCCCTCGCTTTTGCCAAAACTCCTGAAATCAAACAAAAAAACATTGAATTCCTTTGCAAGAAATTCAGCAATTCCAAGAAGATTGGCTTTGTCAGCAGGATAGCCGTGCATGACAATGATAGTTGATTTTGTTTTATTATGTGGTATAAACCACCCACTTAGCTTAATCCCATCTGCACTATTGAAAAGAACTTCTTCATAGTTCAAACCAAAATCAGAAGGAGCAAGATTGGTTATTATCTTTTGCGGATGTATTGACATGTAAAATATTAATAAAGAAAAGATTATGAGCCATAATGCAATGAAAATTAAAACCTTAAGCCAGACTTGCATAAATCAACTTATTTTTTTAATAGTATAAAAATATTATCAATTCAAAACCAACACAGTAAGATTTAAAAGCGCAATTCCATACCTAAAAGCTAATGGAAACTCTTGAATCCTTGAAATGGCTTAAAGAGCGCAATCTTTATGATTTGGCGTCTAAGGCTGCGCTTTCATTGAGGAAAATTTTTACGCCATGCTTGGCTGTAAAAGACGAGAAAGTGCTGATAGTTGGAGATATAGGCTATGAAAACAGGAATGCAGCAGCTGTTTTGTCAGGCGCTTATTATCTTGCAACTGAGCAGCTTAAGCTTGATTCAAAATTAATTTTGCAGAATGTTAAGTCAAGAGGCGATGTTTCTGATGACGATGTGGTGCATGGGTTGTCTGAATTAAAAACAGGCAATATAATTATTTTGAATATGTCAGACAAGCTTGGCAACATACAGGAGCTTGGCAAGAGCTTCAGGAGATGGGTAGGCAAAAAAAATCACCGCTTTATTTCTGCAATGAGTTTGGGTGACTTGGCAACAAGCAACATAGACTTGATACTAAAAGCTATTGATGTTAGCTACAAGCCGCTGCAAACACAGCATGAGGCAATAAGGCAGAAATTGGAAAATGCAAAAGAAGTTCATATAACAACACCAGCTGGAACGGATTTATACTATAACAAAAGCGGAATAAAGGCAATTGCAGCTGATGGCTGCTATACTTTGCCAGGCACAGGAGGCAATTTGCCAGCAGGAGAAGTTTATGCTCCGCCAAATGGAAAAAGAATTGAAGGTAAAGTAGTCATTGACGGCAGCTCAAGAACGCACGAGCATACAATTCTGATTAAAAAACCCATAGAATTGACAATAGAGGATGGCAACATAGTTGATATAAAGGGCGGAGAAGAGGCAAAGCAGCTTGAAAGCACTTTGAAGTGGGCTGCCTCAGTCGCTAAAAACCCCGGCAATGTAAGAAGAATTTGCGAGCTTGGAATTGGCTTGAATCCGAAAGCTTCAATAATAGGGGCAATGATTGTCGATGACAAAACCCTTGGCACAGCGCACATTGGCATTGGCTCTAATTACTGGTTTGGCGGCAATATTTATGCAATTATCCATCTTGACCAGGTTTTTAAAAATCCCACAATATACTTGGATGGAGAACTGCTTAAGATTTAGCTTTATTCTTCCTCTTCTTTCTGCATCCACTTAGGCAAATCAACATCAGGGTATTTTTTGTCAGAGCCCTCAAAATAAGCCCCTTTTTCCTTCAATCTTTCCAATTTCTGCATATTTTACATGTAAGATTGCAAAATATATAAAGATTGTTTAGTAAGCTTGAGTGACTACATAAGCTAATTGAAACGACTCTAAAGTTAATATATTGGAAAGTATTAAAAATAAGAGCAAGTTAAAATTAGTCTGATATAAAATAAACCCGTGCCTACGTCACAAAAGATACACTCGGCAAAAATTCTTCTGTCATTGAATTTTTGCCTCGAATTTATTCAATGAATAAATCGGCGAGTTGTCGCGATATGGCAGGAAAGCGACAACGAGCACAATTGATTTGCCGAAGGCGGATTGAATTATTAAAAATATAAAAAATTTCAAACAAAAATGCCATACAAACAAGTTATTTTAGTAAGGGAAGACTTAAAGCTGCCGAAAGGCAAGCTTTCTGCGCAGGTGGCTCATGCATCGGTAGATACTGCACTAAAATCTGATAAGAAAATTGTTGATTTATGGAAGAAAGAAGGCGCTAAAAAAGTTGTTTTAAAAGTTAAAGGTGAAAAAGAGTTGTTTAAGTACAAAGAGATGGCAGAAGACATTGGATTAAAAACTTCCTTAATAACAGATGCAGGACGAACTGTTTTAGAGCCAGGAACAATAACTTGTTTAGGCATAGGACCTGATTTGGAAGAGAAAATTGACAAGGTAAGCGGAAAGTTAAAGATGTTGTAGTTAATTTTTTAAATAATCCGAAATTCTAAAACCTTATTGGGCCCATAGCTCAGTCTGGTAGAGCACTTGACAAAGGGTGAAACTCTTATCAGTCAATGAGTGAGATCAAGGGGTCCAGGGTTCGAATAGTGCCTAGCGAGCGACGCTAGCGCATCGCAAGTCCCTGTGGGCCCATTTATTTATTAACCATCTCCTGCAGCACATTATATGCTTTCATCGAATCCTTCTTGCTTAATATAAAAGTTAATTCTGTCATTGTTGAGACTATCTCATAAATATTGATGTTTTCCCATGCAAGTTTTCTGACCGCATTGAATATAACTCCGGGCGTGTGGACGAAATCGTCTGATGCGAAGATTATAGTCAATGCAACTAAGCCTTGTTCTTTATTCAGTATTTTTTCTCCGGATAAAAATTTGATTAATTTTTCCATGTATTTTTCGTTGGTTACGATGCTCACTTCATTGTTGCCAATTATGACATTTAATGTATCGCCTCTTTCAAAATTAACAAGGTTGTGGATTGTCTTTAATTTTGCCATTAGTGTGTGCGACTTTACAAAATTAACATCACAAATATTTGTTTTCATCAATATTTCCCCTGCATAGTCAAATTTCCTTGTTTTTTTCCTGTGCTCGGAAATCTCCTCGGCATGTCGCCTTAACGCCATTACAATTGCAGCTTGCTTTATTTTTTTGCCAAGCTCCTGCTCTATTTTCGGCAGCATCTGCTCTGCCAGATTCACAATGCTGATTATACCATTGCCTAATGCCTCCTCTACAAAAGCCTGCTCGCTTACAATCTTTTTGACAATATGGCTGACTGTTACCATAACAGTTTAATTTCAAATTGTTATTATAATAACATAATGTTTATATACCAATATATAAAACTTTTGGTATGGAACTTTATGGTAGTATAAAACTAAAGAAACAAGCTGAAGATAAATATGATTTTGAAGAAGAGTATGACTATGAAGATTTCTTTCCAGACGATTTAAGTAATTATACCGATACAATGAGCGATTTTGAGGATAAGTAAAATGGGAGAAATGATTGGACTAAATGGTTCAAATGGTAAGTATGTTTATGCACATCATCTACCTGGCCAAGATGGGCATGGAGAATATATAGTAGCTGTAGGGGTGCCTTTTAAAGAAGCATCACGCAGACAAGTTTCTGTACAACCTCGACCATTAGTTAAAACTCCACAACAATTTGTTGATGATTTTGTTAAAGAATTAATTGAGAAACATGGAAGAGATGCTGTAAAATCAGCACATGAAACCACACCAAATGCTTTATGGGTAGGAAGTCCAAAGAATGGTTTATATGTTAGTGTCAAAGAACTATATGGTAGTCAATTAGAAGGAGTAATTGACGAAGTTAATAGAATCTAAAACATCTTAATTACAATCTCAAGATAAATTTTTATACTTTTTCCAAAATCTTTATATAACAATAAAAATTCTTTTTTATTAATGGAAATATCTAAGATAGATTATTATGTGTGGGCAGATAAAGTTGCAGACCAGTTAAAAGAAAAAAAGGTTAAGAAGCACATACTGCACGGAATGTGGACACCTTCTGGCTTTTTCCATATAGGAAACTCGCGGGCAGAATTACTAATTCCTTCCTTTGTTCATCAAGCTCTTAAGGATCTTGGCATAAGCTCTGAGCAGAACTTTATAACCGATGATTTTGACGACTTTGACAAAATTCCAGAAGATCTGCATGTTAAAAAAAAGGATTTTGAGCAATACCTTGGAAAGCCTTTGAGAGAAGTGCCTTCACCAATCCAAGGTTATGACTCATGGGCTGATTTTTTTGTAAAGGATGTTGTTTCAGCCGCGGAAAAATTTGGAGTAAAGCCAAATATAATCTCTTCCTATGACTCTTACAAAAAAGGGCTTTATGACAAGGCAATAAAAATTGTGCTGGACAATTCTGAAAAGGTAATCCAAATATGGAACCAAATTACCAAAGGCAATAAACAAGGAATGATTCCTGTAATGCCTGTTTGTGAAAACTGCAACAAATCAGCGACTACACTGGCCGTTTCATGGGACGGAAAGGAATTGCAATATTCCTGTACTCATCATAGGAAATATTCACAAGGATGCGGGCATAAAGGCAAATTAAAGCCTGGAAAGGGAAATGTCAAATTGCCATGGCGCTTGCACTGGCCAGCAACTTGGTTTATTTACGGCACTACTTTTGAGACTGCGGGAAAGGACCATTTTGCAGCAGGAGGCTCAGTTGAAACAGGGCAGGCTTTTGCCAGAGAAATCTTTAAAATAGAGATACCTATGCAGATCCCAAGCGAATTTCTGCTTGTTGATAATGCAAAATTATCAGGCTCATCCGGCAACGTAATCTCATTAAATAATTGGCTTGAGTTTGCAGAGCCTGAGCTTCTTAGATTTATGATGATATCCTACCAGCCCCAGACTGTCATTGACTTTGATCTGCACTCCAACAAGTTCTTCCTGCTTGCAGACAGGTATGACGAAGCAGAGAGGGTTTATTACGGCAATGAAAATAAGGATGAAAAGAGGCAAGAGCAGCTAAAAAAATATTACATATATTCACAAGTAAAAGGGCTGCAGGAAAAAATGCCTGTCCAGTTAAATTATTCAATAGCGGTGATGGTTGTACAGGTATTCCCTGAAAAATCCTTAAGCGAATTAGTTGAGATTTTGAGCAGCAAAGGGTGGATACACACAAAAGCTTTGACACATTACAATAAAGAAAAATTATTGAGAAGGCTTGAACTGGCAAAAAACTGGCTTAAGAAATATGCTCCGGAGGATGTAAAGTTTGAAGTCCAGCATCATGTTCCAAAAGATATTGAGTTAAATGCCAAGGAAAAGCAGGCATTGCATGAAATTGCCAAGTTACTTAAAGAAAAAGAGTACGATGAAAAATCGTTGTTCAACGAATTTTACGAAGTTTCAAAGCAACTGGACTTGAATCCGCCTGATTTATTCAAAGCCGCATACAGGGTTTTGCTGAACAAGGAAAGAGGGCCGAAATTGGCGCCTTTTATTTTGACATTGGGCAAAGAGAAAGTTGCTGAGCTGTTTGAAGTGGTTTAATATAATTTCTTAACTTCCTCATAAACCTCCTTCAAAGGAATTTTCCTGTTTTTTGCAATCTTAACGCAATCCTCATATTCTGGCATTATGTTTTTAACTTCATTTTTTAATTTTGAAATCTTAACCCCAACATTTCCGTATTTCGTTTTTATTGTCTTTATTTCTCTGTCCAATTTTTTCTTTGCCGCAATTAAAATCCTCACCCCAAGCGTTGTTGTTTCATCAAAAATCACATTGCACAATTTGTCTGTATCTTTCATTTCGCTTAAAACAGTCAGTTTTATTGCAGGCCTTCCTTTTTTCATGATTATATTTGTCAAATATGCGTCTAATGCGCCGTTTTCCATCAGTCTTTCAATCACATATGGGTAAATCTCAGGGTTCATGTTGTCAATATTGGTTTCAATGATGTTTATCGTATCGTTTTTCATATTATCCAATTCGCCTAAAAAAACTCTAAGCACATTTGGCTGCTCAAGCTCTTTTGTACCTGCTCCGTAGCCGATTTTTTCAACCTTCATTGCAGGCATCTCGCCAAAACCTGATGCCAATGCTGTTATTATCGCAGCTCCTGTTGGAGTTACAAGCTCTGCTTCAATGTTATTGTTATAAATTGGAACATTTCTCAGAATTTCAGCAGTTGCAGGCGCTGGCACAGGCCATTTTCCATGCGAGAACTCAACAAACCCAGTGCCGACATTTAATTTTGAGCAATATATTCTATCAATTCCTAATTTTTTGAATCCGATAACAGCGCCTGCAATATCAATTATTGTGTCTATTGCGCCTATTTCATGAAAATGTATTTTGTCAACAGGCTTATTGTGAACCTTTGCTTCTGCAATTGCTATTTTTAAAAATATTTTTTTAATTGTATTTTTTATTTCATTATCCAATTTTGATTTTTTAATTATTTCATTGATTTCCTTCAAATTGCGCTCTTCATGATTATGTTCATGCTTTATACTTACATCAAATTTTGTTGCTGCTATTCCATTTTTAACGATTTTTTTTGATTGTATCTCATAATTCTTTAAATTTAATTTTTTTAATTCTTTATCAAGGAAATTAATATCTAAACCCAAATCCAGCAATGCGCCTATTATCATATCTCCGCTTATGCCGGAGAAGCAGTCAAAGTAAGCAGTTTTCATTTTATTTGTTAATCAAGCTTGCAAAATAGCCAGCTCCAAAGCCATTGTCAATGTTTACAACAACAACTCCAGGAGAGCAGGAGTTAAGCATTGTCAATAAAGGCGCGATTCCCTTGAAAGACGCCCCATATCCAACAGATGTCGGCACTGCAATGACTGGCTTGTCAATCAATCCAGAGACAACGCTTGGCAGCACTCCATCCATGCCTGCAACAACTATAATTACATTAGCACCTGATAATTTCTCTTTGTTGCTTAGCAATCTGTGCAGCCCCGCAACTCCAACATCATAAAGCCTTTCTACATTGCTGCCTGTTGCCTCTGCCACAATTGCTGCTTCCTCTGCTACATTTATGTCAGAAGTGCCTGCGCTCAAAACAAGTATTTTGCCTTTTTTTAATCTTTTATTGCTTTTATTGACTATTATTGTTTTTGAAATTTTATTGTATTGCGCATTTTTAACATACTTTTTAACTTCATTAAACATTTCCTCTGTTGCCCTTGTTGCAATTACATCATTGTTGTTAGACGCCAATTTCCTGACAATAGCGACAACCTGTTCTTTGGTTTTGCTTTGGCAAAAAACAACCTCTGGAAATCCCTTTCTTAAAGCCCTGTGATGATCCACTTTTGCAAAGCCCAAATCCTCAAATGGCATGAATTTCATTTTTTTTATGGCATCGTCTACGTAGATTTTTTTATTCACAACCCCTTGCATTATTTTCCTAATTTTCTGCTCGTACATTCATACTCACCCAAAAAATTCGCATTTTTTTGGTTTCGTAGCTTCAATAACAAACTTTCTATTGATTTTAATTACTTTGTTATTGAAGTATCATCAAGTTCAAATTCCCGCTTTTAAAATTTGAAACAATTATTTCATTAAATCCGATTTCATTGAACTTTTTTTGTATTAAATCAAAATTATCATTTATTGTCGCTTTATCATTTTCATTGACTTCAATTCTTGCCATATTGCCAAAATGCCTAACTCTCAATTCTTTTATTCCAAAATCCTTCAGTAAATTTTCAGCTTGTTCTATCATATTAAGTTTCTTCATAGTTATTTCTTGTTCATACGGAACTCTTGAAGATAAGCAAGGGCTTGATGGCTTGTCCCATACCTCTAATCCTAAATGTTTTGCAAGCTCTCTTATGTCATTTTTTGTGAATTTTGCCTCTTTTAATGGGCTAATAATCTTTTTTTCATCTGCTGCTTGCAAGCCTGGCCTGTAATCTCCCAAATCATCAAAATTTGTGCCATTAGCAATATTTTTTATTCTTAATTGCTCAGAAACAGCTTTCAGTCTTGTGTATAGCTCTGATTTGCAGTAATAGCATCTGTTATTGGGATTTTTAAGATAATTCTCATTTTCTGTTTCTTCTGTGTTAATTATCAAGTGCTTTGCTCCAATTTGCTGAGCTATCTTTTTTGTTTCTTCCAGCTCCTTTCTTGGCAGTGAAGGACTGTCTGCAGTTACTGCAACAACTTTTTCGCCTAGAACATCATAAGCAACTTTAAGGAGTAAAGCGCTGTCTATTCCTCCTGAAAAGGCAACTATGGAACTGCCTAATTTTTCAATTATTTTTTTAAGCTGCCCGTATTTTTGCTTTAATTCGCTGTTCATATTATTATAATTAATCCAGTTATGGCGCTTATCAATCCAGCGCTTACCCTTAATATTCTTTGAGTTCTTTCAAGTTTTTGTGGGATTAGCGCAAACGGCAAGGAAATTATGCTGCTTATTATCATCATTCCTATTATCGAGCCAATGCCAAAAACAAGTATATAAGCCATGCCTGCCCATACCGATTTGATGGCTGTTAAAACTAATAAGCTAAGAGCTGCACTGCCTGCCAAGCCATGAATCAAGCCAACAAATAAGGATTGGTGAAAAGGCAAATGCTCATGATAATGCCTTTTTGTTGTTTTATGCGAATGAAAATGAATGTGCTCTTCTTGTTCATGCTTATGCTTGTGCAAGTGTATTTTATTTTTGTTAATTGTAAATAACACATTCAAACCTAAAACAACAAGCATAACTCCAACAATAAACTCAAGCGATAATGATACACTCCTTGGTATTGTTATTTTTAATAGTAAAATAATCAAGCCAACTAAAAGCAGGGATATTGTATGCCCAAAACCCCAAAACATCCCTAATAAAGAAGATTCTCTTATAGATTTATTTTTTGCTGCAAAGGTTGAGACTGCTGCAACATGGTCTGCATCAAATGCATGCTTTACCCCCAATAAAAAACCAAATCCAAGTAAAGTAAATGGCATTAAATTCATGATAACAAAATAATCTGATTTTCTTTATAAATATTACGTTTTTTATAAGCGTGTTACGAAAGCTTTTTAAATAAATAAATAAAATCATAGGTTATGGATAAGGTAGTCAGAACAGGCATATCATTTGAGCCGAAATTATTGAAATTGTTTGATAAATTCATAAAGGAAAAAGGCTACACTAACAGGTCAGAGGCAATTAATGACATCATACGCGAGAGGCTTTTCCACAGGCATGAAAACCAGCTTATTGGCACTATAAAAGTTATTTACGACCATAGAATCGGGCATTACAGCAAGAATGTCTCAAATTTGCAGCATGACTATCACTGCCAGATTTTGTCATCAATGCACACTTATCTTGATCATCATACATGCCTGGAATTAATTGTTGTAAAAGGCAGGATTGACAGAATAAAGAAGTTACTAGAAAAAATCAAAAAAACCGATGGAGTTAAGGAAGCTGAATTGATTTTGGAGAGATAAAAACAATAAGTTAATAAACCATTTTTGTTTCTATTACTCTATGGGAAAATATCAAGTGCTGGGTGGCAAAGTAGTCATTGGATTGGCTGAAAAAGTCAATATACAATTTGACAAAGGCAAGAAAAATGTCATTGCAAAAATAGATACTGGAGCAACAAAAAGCTCTATTGACACAAATCTTGCTGCTGAATTAAGACTCGGCCCAGTAATAAAATCAAAGCTTGTCAAATCTGCCCATGGCTCAAAGCTAAGGCCGATAATAGAAGCCACAATTGAGTTGGCAGGCAAGAAAATAAAATCAGAGTTTACACTTGCAGACAGGGCTCATATGAAGTACAGGATACTGATAGGGCAAAATATCTTGAAAGATGGGTTTTTAATTGACCCAACAAAATGAAAATTAAAACAATAATAATCAACAATAAAATAAATAACAATAAATAAAAAAATTCAAAAAACCAAGAACGACTTTTGAAAGTAATGGTAATAAAAGTAAACCGTTGTAAATGTATTGGCGAGGTCGAGCGTGTGGCAGACAGCGAGACCGAGCATAAAATATTGTCCCAAAGGGACGGATTTAAAATTAATTAAAATCAAATAAAAACCTTGTTGAAAATGAAAGCAGCCGTCATGTCATTAGGAAGCAAAAGCTCATTAATGGTAATTGAATCAATGAAGAATTACTTTGACTCTGTTGACAATATCGACTTAAGAGATGTTGAAGTAAATTTAGGAGCTGGCAAACTCGATGTTTTATATGAGGGAAAGCAACTGCCACAATACAGCTGCATTTATGCAAGAGGCTCTTTCAGATATGCGCCATTATTAAGGTCTATAACAAGAACTTTGTACCGCTCGTCTTACATGCCTATAAAGGCGGAAACCTTTACATTGGGGCATGATAAACTGCTCACGCATCTGGCACTGCAGCATTTCAACATTCCAATGCCTACAACCTATCTTGCTTCTTCAACAAGGGCTGCAAAGAAAATTTTGAATGAGGTTAATTATCCAATAGTCCTGAAGTTTCCGCATGGCACCCAAGGCAAAGGCGTAATGTTTGCAGAGAGCTTTGCAGCAGCTTCCTCTATGCTTGACGCCTTGATAGCATTAAAGCAGCCGTTCCTGATACAGGAATATATAGAAACAGGAGGCGTTGATGTAAGGGCTTTTGTGATTGGCGACAAGGTTGTTGCTTCGATGAAAAGAAAAGCGGTCAGGGGCGAAATGAGGGCTAACATCCATGCCGGAGGCACAGGACAGGCTTGCGCGCTTGACCAGAGCACAAAGAGAATAGCAATTGACACGGCAATTTCAATCGGAGCAGAGATTTGCGCTGTTGACATGCTTGAAAGCCCTAAAGGGCCATTGGTCATAGAGGCAAATTTATCGCCAGGATTGCAGGGAATCACAAAAGCAACAAGCATAAACATTGCTGACAAAATTGCAAAATACCTTTTTGAGAAGTCTGAAATATTCTCGGCAAGAGACAGGGATGAAGCAACTTTGAAGATTTTTGAAGACTTGGGATTAAGCGGGGAGATAGCGCAGCAGATAATCACTAATCTTGACTTCAGGGCTTCTAGAATCCTTTTGCCAAAGATTGTAACTGACATTGCGCAGTTTGGCGAAAAGGATGAAGTTGTGTTGAAAGTTGAGAAAGGAAAGTTGAGTGTGGAGAAAATTTGAAATAATCATAATTTTTAAAAATGCCACCCGAAAATTTATTCGAACCATTAACCATATTTTTGATATGGTATATTATTCCTGGGTATTTAACATTAGTTACGTTCATTACTATAAGTAAAGCATTGCAACCAAGTTTAAAATTCTCACTAAAAAAAATTAAATATTTTGATAAGGTGGTTTTTAGTGCGAGGGCGCGCAAGAACCCTCGCTGGTTGAGCGTAGCGAAACCAGCAGTGAATTGCGCATAACTAACTGCCCGAGCAAAGTTCTTATTCTGTAATTCTAAAAAATAAAACTGAGCGCATGATGGTTGCGCTCTGCAAAAAAGAAGCAAAGTAGCGTTAGCTATACTTCTATAAAAAACCATCGGAGAAACTAAAATGGCAAACGAGCTAAGAAGTAGTGGACACACTGTAGGTGAGACAAACCTGCACCTGCAATTCACGCCTGCATACAGGCGTGAAATCTTCAGAGAGCCGCTTGTGCGTGAGCTGACGATAGCTTACATAGTGCAACGCTCTCAGGAGATGAAAGTGGAGATAGCAGCCATAGAATGTGGCCCTGACCACTTGCACTTGTTTGTTAAGCAATGGAAGAACTGGAAAATCCCAGTTTTAGCTGGACAGCTAAAAACATACTCTAGCAGGATGATGCGCAAAGGACATAAGTTTCTTTTTAGCGAGAAACTCTGGGGCAAAAAATTCTGGAGCTCTGGTTATTTCCACAGGACAGTCGGCGCAGTCACAGCAGAGACAGTCAAGCGCTACATAAGAGAAGGACAGAAGAAACATTGGAAAAAGCACGAGACAAAAGAGCAGAAAACATTGCTTAACTATGCGGCATAGCTAAGCCGCGACGCTACGGGTTGAGCGCAAAGCGAAACCCGTGGTAGTTCACTGTGATAATTAGACGTGCATCTTACTTCTTACTAATTCCAGCATTCTTTTTGATGATTAAGTTTAAAGTTCTAGATAAATGGGAGAAAAGTCTCGCTTAATCAAATCAAAACCTTATTTCTTACTATTATTACCATCAAAAAACCATAACCTTTATATATTAGTTATACGTTATATCTAACTATTATATCTAAAATATAACTAAAATGATAATGTCAAAAACAAGGAAATGGGGAAGCTCTTTGGGAGTTGTGATACCAAAGCAAGTTGTGAAAGAGCTTAAGTTAAGGGAAAACGAAGAAGTAGCTTTCGAAATAACAAAAAAAGAAAATCCCCTAAAGGAATTGTTTGGAATGGGAAAAGGAAAGATTAAGGAATCAACTGAAGAAATTCTTAGAGAAGCTAGAAAAAATACTAGCAAATATTTTTGATGCTGCAAATGTCAAAGAAATGCCTTGATACATATGCATTGTGGGAACTGGTACTTGGAAATCCTAAATTTGCTTTCCTGCTTAATCAGCCTTATGTTATAACAAATTGGACTTTGATTGAATTTCACAAGACATTACTGCAACGTTTTGATAAATCAACAGCAAGGATGTGGTATGAAAGGTTTAAGCCATTAACAGAAGATATTCATATGGAAACAGCAATAAAAGCAGTAGAGTTTCAACACGATTCAAAAAAAGAAGACATGTCTTTATTTGATTGCATGGGATATATTTTTTCTCTAGAAAATGATTATGATTTTGTGACTGGAGACAAAGCATTCAAAGATAAAAAAGGCGTTTTATTCATTCAAAAATAATCAAAACAAAAACTCATTTCTCGCCACAATCGTCTGCTCTCTTTTTGGGCCAACTGAAACAATGGAAATCGGAACTTTCAATAATTCCTCAATCCTTCTCAAATATTTTTTAGCGTTATTCGGCAGCTTGTCATAATCTCTTACTTTGCTTATGTCATCCCACCAGCCATCGAGCTCTTCATAAACTGGCTGGCAGTTTTGAAGCACTTTAATGTTTGTTGTAAAGTTTTTTATGATACTGCCCTTGTGTTTATAAGCAACGCATATCTTAAGCTTTTCAACTGTTGTGAAAACATCAAGCTTTGTCAATGCAATTGAATCAATGCCATTAACCATTACAGCATACTTGCCAACTAATGCGTCAAACCATCCGACTCTTCTTTGCCTGCCAGTTGTTGCGCCAAATTCCTTGCCTATTTTTTGTATTTTCTCTCCAACTGCTCCTGTTATTTCCGTTGGGAATGGTCCTAAGCCGACTCTTGTCTTGTAAGCCTTGCAAACTCCAAGAACGCTTTGAACTTTTTTTGGTGATGTGCCCAAGCCAGTGCATACTCCTCCGGCAATCGCGCTTGAAGAAGTAACAAAAGGATAGGTTCCATGGTCAATATCCAGCAAAGTTCCTTGAGCTCCTTCAAAAATTACTCTTTTGTTATTGTCGATTGCGTTATTGATGATTGTTGATGTGTCTTTTATGTAGGGACTTATTGTTTCTGCATACTTTTTATATTCCTGATAAAATTCTTCTTCACCAAATCTTTTTTTGAAAATAGCATCATCAACAAACTCATAGACTTTCAAGCCGATTCTTGCTGCCTTGTCAGCATAAGCTGGGCCAATCCCCCTTGCTGTTGTTCCTATTGCACCTCCAGCTTTTTTGTCTTCTTCAACATGATGAGGCAGGATAACATGCGCATTTTCACTAATTACTAAATTTTCAGGAGAAATTTTTATACCATTTCTTTCTAAAAATTTAATTTCTTGGAGCAAAACTCTTGGGTCAACAACCAAGCCATTTCCAACAACATTCAGCTTGTTTTTGTGCATCACGCCAGAAGGGATTAAATGAAGCACTATTTTTTTGCCATCAGCCTCAATTGTATGCCCTGCATTATTGCCTCCATTAAATCTTGCAACAACATCTGCATTTGCTGCCAGGAAATCAATTATTTTGCCCTTGCCTTCATCACCCCATTCCATGCCAATAACTGCAATGTTTGAAGGTCCAAATTGCTTTGCCATAAAAGTAGCAAAATGCAGTTTTTATTTAAAGGTTGTGGAGAAAAATAGTTAAGCTGAACTT